>Ga0207422_1000460_pt1 | contig 127901 bp, 114 predicted proteins | sample MarCyaLeptolynsp_FD_187757 | JGI IMG/M metagenome (GOLD analysis project Ga0207422, IMG submission 187757) | Marine cyanobacterial communities from Panama - species 1 Leptolyngbya sp. (SPAdes) | ecosystem: Environmental > Aquatic > Marine > Unclassified | place: Panama: Panama City | collected...
TTGTTTGCTATGCTTTTCTGATCTATGGCTTTATTAATCTACCGGATTTGAGTTATCTTTTAGATTTTCACCCGGGTTTTGTTCCCGGTGGCCCACCTGAAGAAGGGGCTCTTTTTTTTGGTGATACGGCCTTATTTCATTTCACCAAAAGTATTTTTGCTACTGAGGGTGGATTTGTACCTCCTATGCACGAGGTATATCACTACCCTTTTCTCAATGTAGGTTGGTTTGGTTTGTTTGTTACAGCTCTTAATCTTCTGCCATTAGGCCAATTAGATGGTGGTCATATCCTTTATGCCATGTTTGGAAGATTACAGTGGAAAATAGCCAAAATATTCTGGTATGTACTTATTATTATTGGATCATCGGCTTTGCTAGATATTATGCATGAAGTGCTTGAGCTTTATTATCAAGAAGGTGAGCTTTCAGGTTTTTCTGGCTCAGTGTTTAGGATGCTGGACAGTATTAAAACTAACTATCCAATTGTTATGACAGGTTGGGGGGGGTGGCTATTTTGGGCTATTCTGGCCAGATTTGTTACTGGTATCAATCATCCGCCTATTTCTGGCGGGGCTATTGGAACCGGAAGAATGGTGATAGGTTTTTTAGTGATTCTCATCTTTCTACTTTCTTTCTCATGGAATGGGCTATATTTTGTTTAGTCAATTCCCAGTATCATATCTATCATTTTTTTAGTACCCTCTACTACAGAGGCCGGAGGTGGTTCCTGCAGAGGATGGAATGAATTAAATGTATGTCCGGTTTTAGGTATGATTATGATCTTGGCTTTATTTCTCGGTTTTGCTGCTTCGTATAAGGACTGACCTTCTTTAACACGAGTCGTTACATCTGATTCACCATGGATAACAAGTAATTGACCTTTGTATTCTCCAGCTCTCTTGATCAAATCCAGTCTATCCATGTTTTGTTCTTTATCCTCAAGATAGGAATAATTCTGCCATAGCTTCTGTCCACCAGGCTGACTTGAGAATTCTATTTTTCCCTTCTCCTTCCATAGGGCTTTTTGTCTTGGTGTATTCCGGTTCAGTGTGCCAACAGTACCCCAAAGGCTGAGATTCTTAATATCTTCTCTTTCTGCTGCAATGATTAGTGATAATGCTGCCCCAAGAGAATGACCAGCAAGAGTAATCTGCAGTTGTTTTTGTAATGATTGATCCGAGGTAAATTTATCTTTTAGATGATCAATGAGTAGATGCAGCTCAGCTAGCATTATTGAGACAGTATTGGCTGCAAATACTTCAGGATCATATATTGGTTTATGGCTTTCTATTACTCCATTCATCGAAAAGTCTATCGCCACAGCTTCAATACCATTTTTAGCATGCTGTTTGCACACATAGGGTATAAACCCCCATTCGGCAAATCCTTTAAAGCCGTGGGCAAAGATCATGAGTTGGCGTTTCTCATTATTGTCGGTTTTTAGGCTGTCGGGATGGTATAGTGTATATCCAAGTCTCCTGCCAGTCTCCGAAGGAATCGTATGTTTACTTTGATCTATTTTCATCTCAAAACAAAAAAAGCCGCAGATTTTCATCTATGCGGCGAAGTAATATCAGATATATTTTGAAGGATCAATAATAAAAAAACTATATCTTCATTTCAATATCTATTTCTTCTCCATCACGGAGAATTGTAAGATTAATAAACCAATTGGCTTCTAATTGTTCCTTATTCATACTACTCATAATATCTTGAACAATGAACTGTAAGTTAGTAGTTGAATGAACAGCTTTATCATTGGCTTTTATAATTATATCTCCGGTTCTTAGTCCTGATTTCCATGCTCTGCTGTTTCGGACAACAGCTAAAAGCTCTAGCCCTTTATCATTATGGTGAAAAGTATGATAAATACCTGATGATTTACCAGCCAGGGTCATTTCTCCAAATGTTCTCATATCAGGGTCTTCTTTGCTTACATATGCAAACTCTAAATCGTTTGATGAAATGATAGAAGAGAATGCATATACAAATTCACCAATCTTAGTGATACCATCATAATTTAAATTTTCAATATCATCTTTTGGGGTATGAAAATGCGGATGTAAGCCTGTGAAAAGATGTAAAGCTGGAATATTGTTTTTATAGAAGTACAAATGGTCACTTGGTCCGTGGGGTAAGTTTATATTATTTGTTTTGATCTCGGCCTGTGAAGCAGCTTCACTGATCAAACTACTTAGTTCCGTAGCAGTACCTGTTCCATAAATAGTTAGTGGTTCTTTAAGCATACCAACCATATCCAGATTAATCATTATATCGATATCTTCCAGTCCGACGTATGGATTTTCGGTGAAGTATTTGGAGCCAAGAAGTCCCATCTCTTCTGAGGAAAATGCTATGAATAATATGCTTTTAGATAGTGGATTTTCACTTATCCTATTAGCTAGTTCAAGCATTAATGCTGTTCCTGAGGCATTGTCATCAGCTCCATTGTGGATTTGACCATAAGAATATTTCTGTCTGGAGTTGAGTGCATTTGTTCCCAGATGATCATAATGTGCCCCAATAACAATGAATTTATCAGGTTCTTCGGTCCCTTCAACCATTCCTAGTATATTAGATGTTTCTACAACTCGATTTGATAGATTAACAGTGATTTTAGCAGATCTGTCCTCTAATACCAAGGATGCTGGTCTTTGAGTTCCCATTATTTTTTCTTCAAGCGTAATCAGAGAATGGCTATTAGGGAAGAATTTTTCAACGAATTTTCTTTGTGCAAACACCACTGGTATCTGTGGTGTACCGATTAATTCCATATACGTCATCGGAGGAAGAACATTTGCAGAGTCGCCCTTCATACCAATGAGTATTACCCCCAGTGCACCATGTTTTTGTGCATTTTCTATTTTGTAAAGTGGATTGGAATATCCTTTGTATTTGTTTGAGGTATTTTTATCTGGGCTTCCAGTCAGGACAATAGCAATCTTACCATTGATATCTATTCCACTGTAATCATCGTATCCAGCTACTGGCATTGATATACCAAAGCCAGCAAATACCAGGTTAGCTTCAGCGGTACCATTATTACTATAATAGAAAGGTGTATAGTCTTTTCCAAGCTTTAGTTTGCGAGCTACTGGTTTGAGTCGTTCTTTAGGTATGCCCCGTCGGGGTACTATCATAGACATACTCATAGAATTGCTACCTGTGATTTCTTTGTTTTCAATAACAGAGAAATTCTGTCTGTAGCTTTCTCCTACTTTTTGTAGCTCCAAACTTTCAAATCTTTGCTCAATTAGCTTAGCAGCAAGCTCTATGCCCTGAGTTCCTGGTCTTCTTCCGGCAAAATTTTCTGATGCAAGCTCTTCAATATCCTTTTTAATCCGGTCTGTATCAGAAAAAGTCTTTATCGGCCATCCTACTAGGAGGATGATTAAGAAAATGCTAATTAAGGTATATTTTAATCTATCGTAGTCTTTCATAGTCAGATTTTTAGTTAATACTTATTCTTTGTCAACGATTAATTTAAGCTTATCGGATTTTGTTCTAACTTTGAGCCATTCTTCAAGTTTTTTTCTGTCACTCCTTCTTGGCAGCCTTTGTTTAAAAGTAGCATAGGTTAGCAGTAAAGTATCTTTAGCAACGAATGTCGAGTCATCATTGTTCTCATTCGGAGAGTTGAAAACTGTAGCAACAGAGGCACTGAATTGAGTAATATTGGGATAGTTTACTTTAAGCTCATTGAGTATATCTTCAGATAGTATAATTGGTCGCTTCAATTCAAAAAGCTCTTCTTTGAGCTTGGCGATAGTTTGCTCTCTATCCGCTAATTCTTCTTCATTATTTTTAAATAGATCTGCCATAAGATCTTGCCGTATCTGAGAATTAATCTGTGCCACATCATCTGTTGTTAGCCCATTGCGATTAGCACTTTGTCTGATAACAAGATCACAGCTTTCAGGCAGATTATATCGATACATTTTCTTTTTAGCCTGATCTATCATCAATGGCTCAACCAACTCACCGTACAGTGTAACCTGTATTGCAGTAGAATCACCTTCCTGATAGTAATCAGTTCCTATAATATATGTATCAGGAAAATTAAGCTCACCCTGTACAAATTCACTAGCATTGCGGATAAAAAATGATTTAGTAACAACATTATAAGCAAAATAAATACTAGGTATTAGGGTAATGATACCTATTACAATAACATAAACTTTTACTTTCTTTTCAATTGCCGGATCAGCAAAGCGTTTCCTGGGATATTTCAGATACCTTACTATAATAAAAGTAGATATAGCTATAAATACACTATTTATGAAGAATAGATAGAGTGCTCCTGAGAAGTATTCCCAATTACCATTTGCAAGGCCATAACCGGCGGTACATAATGGCGGCATTAGTGCAGTAGCGATAGCGACACCAGGTATAGCATTACTCTTCTCAGATCTAGATCCTGCTACAATGCCTGCTGTGCCACCGAAAAATGCGATAAGTACATCAAAGATAGTAGGGGTCGTTCTGGCAAGTAATTCACTATGGGCATCACTAATTGGGGTGATCAGAAAATATAGAGTAGAGGTCAGTATTGATATCAAAGCTGCTACAAATAGGTTCTTAGCAGCTTTGCGGATTAACTGTAAATCGTTAATTCCGACCCCCATACCTATACCCATTATTGGTCCCATCAACGGAGATATAAGCATCGCACCAATAATCACAGCTGCCGAGTTCATATTTAGCCCGACAGATGCTATCAGGATTGCGAAAATAAGAATCCATAGATTAGTACCCCGAAAAACAACGTTCCTTTTGACTTGATCTATGGTCTGTTGTTCATTTGCTTTATCTTCGTCTAAGCTAATGAGTTTTCGGATATATGACCCTACAAATAGGATTACAGTAGCTAATGAAACACGAGTTTGTTCTTTTTGTTCAGTATTGGTAATATCACTTGAGTCAGATTCCAAATCTCTGATATAGTACTCATCAAAATCTTCTGTATATTCTGAACTTACTTGACTTTTTTTATCATTGGAAACTGATTTCAGATGGGGGTCTTGCTCCGGCTCATCTTCAAATATTTTTGAGGGTTTGGATGCAATTTCTTCTTTGATCTTTTCGACATTACTCTTCTCGGATTTACCACTTAGGTTGCTTCCGGCTGTTTGATCATTTTCTGTGTTCTTGTCTTGAGAGTTTTCTGTCTCACTCATCTAAGGGCAATGTCTTTATAATACATACTTGAATTCTACCGTAAACTAATACAGTATGTAACAAATATCAAACATTACTTAATATAGGTCAGATCGATTATTGGCTGCTTTATCCAACTTATGTCTGAATATTCATTTTGCGGGATAGCTCAGGAGCAGTAGCATCCAGGCATAAGTCTACCTTAAGCTCGCAGCGTGTTTCAGTCAGCGGAAGCTGAAGTATTCTGGTACAAGACTCCAGTATGAAAGCATCTATCTGAGTGCCGGGTGTATCATGCTTAATCTCTATCGGCGGACGGTTTTCACTATAGCTTTCCAGGTCTATTAAGAGAGGTTTCTGCGCATAGTAACTTAGTCTGCTGAAATCTGTATTAGTATTTGTAGTCATATGAAGCGCAATCCAGCCATTGACAAGAGGTTTGGGGTCATTTTTGAGTGTATGGAATTTCTCAAATCTTCTTGAGAATACCTTATGAAGGTCTTCAATTCTGAAGTTTGATTTGTCTTTACACTTGTGTTGTACAGAAGCTACATACGAATTATGATGGGATGAAAGAAATCCTTTAATAGTTGTGCCGGCATACTGCTGAATGAATTCTTTTAAAGATTGGTTTTTAAAACCCTGATAGAGCCTTTCAGTATCGTTTATAAATTTATATTTGATAGGTATATTTTTTAAGCAACATGAAAGCTCTTCATGGCGAAGCGTGCGTAGTATATTAGAAAGTATTTTTGAGCCAGGGTAGAGCTTATTGACAATTTCACTTATAATATGGGGTTGGCTGGTCATGAAATTATCAACTTCAATGCCTCGGGCATGCATCCTGGTGATTAGCGTTTCCCACACATCATCACAACCACAATTACATATCTCATAGCCTAATACCATAGAAGAATAAGCATCATAGGCCATGGCTACATACATTGTATTACATGAGGTCTCTTTGCTATAGCAATTAAATCTTTTACCAATCAGATATACTATTCTTGAGTGTCTTGTTGGAATATTTTGATCAATATAGTCTTCCCAGTCAGGACAACTTTCAAGAAAAGCTCTTATTTTTTGGTTTATTCTTAGCGGTGAAGATTTATATACAGGTACTAAATCTCTGGTAGAAGCACCTTCAAGATAACGAGTAGCTATGTCAGCAATCTCCGGACGCGGAGTGGTATCTGTATTTTCAGACCAAGACTTAAGACAGGATTTGCATTTATAGCGTGGGCTACCAGCCGATGTCTTGCCATTCCTTATCGTTTTTTCCCCTTTACAAAAAGGGCAGGTACGCATATCTTGATTCTTCTTCAACTCTTGGCCTTTCAGAACAGATAGTTCTGTTTATTTGCATTATCCTCGTTCAAGCATAATTCTATGTAGGCAATATACGAATTAAATCCGACTAAGTTAGTCGTATTTTTGTTCAATGCAGTCGAATGAGATTCTCTATGAGACAGCTTCGCTGAGTGCAGCTTTGATTCTACCAAAGACATCATTCATAGCGCCGGTGCCATCTATAAGATATGTTTTTCCCTTATCGTTATAATGCTTAATAAGAGGAGCTGTCTGATCCTCATAAACAGTTAGGCGATTTCTTACAGATTCTTCCGAGTCGTCTTGTCTTTGTATTATTTCATGCTCCCCTCCATTAGGGCACTCAGGATTTTTTTCGACTGGATTAAACTCTATATGAAAAGGTCGCCCACATTTTAAACAAACTCTTCTACCTGAGAGGCGGTGAATTAATTCTTCGTTCGGAACATTTAATATGAGTACCGCATCTATTTTTTCTTCTCTTGCTTCTAACATTTTATCAAAAGCAATTGCCTGGGGTACTGTTCTGGGGAAACCATCCAGAAGGTATCCTCGAGAGAGATCATGAACTTCTAGCTCATTTGATAACATGTCAATTATTAAATCATCAGGGACCAAATCACCTCGGTCAATAAATTCCTTTGCTCTAAGGCCCAGCTCAGTACCTTCTTTCTTGTGTTGGCGAAGAATATCGCCAGTTGATATCTGTACTACTCCATATTCACGTGTCAGCCTCTGTGCCTGCGTACCTTTACCGGCTCCCGGAGGACCTAAAAACAGTAATCTCATTTTCTTAGTTTTTCTGATTTGGAAAACATTATAGCCCACTAAACTAAGCATATCGCGCAAACCTATGCCTACCCTGTATAATTATGAGTAACCTGAATTGCACGATATAGTGAATGATCGACTAGCTGAAAGAGATTAGATACAGCATAATGTTACTATTATCTATTTGATTGGGAATTGTTTTTTTATCTTTTCCAAGATCGAGTTTGGTTTCAAAACAAACTAAAAGTTCGAAAATTGATCTAAACCATTCATTTTATAAAATAAAAGTTAAACTGATTAGTCGACTAAAAGAATGGTTTGTTCTATTTTGAATACGGTCCAATGACTCTTACTCAATTGAAGTATATAATTTCAGTTGCGGATGCAAAAACTTTTGCTGCGGCAGCAAATATGTGTAATGTGACTCAGCCAACGATGAGTATGCAGATACAGAAGCTTGAAGAAACACTGGGGGTGATGATTTTTGATAGGAGTCGATCTCCTGTAAGAGTTACCGAAATTGGTGAGAAAATAATATTTCAGGCAAGAAATATTATTAGAGAATCTCATAAAGTTCAGGAGATGATCAGTAGCGAGGCAAACAATGTTGCAGGACAGTTCAAACTTGGTATAATCCCAACTGTAGCGCCGCTTCTTTTACCGAAATTTTTGAATAGTTTTTTAGACGGATATCCTGATATCAAAATCACAATTGATGAGCTTCATACAAAGACTATCATAGATTATCTGAATCGTGATATAATTGATGCGGGAATACTTGCTCTTCCGCTTGATGAAGAGAATTTGCGTGAAATACCAGTTTATGAAGAAGAATTTGTTGGTCTTGTTTCTTCTAAGCATAGACTTTTTGCAAAAGACTACCTAACCCCCGATGATCTTTCGGCTGATGATATTTTATTACTCAAAGAAGGGCATTGTCTTCGTGATCAGGTTTTGCAGGTTTGCCAAGCTGCTTCAGAGCCGGGAGGAGCAGATCACAATATAGTATTTGAAGCTGGTTCGCTTCAAACATTAACTAATTTGGTTGAAAGTGGTTATGGAATGACTCTTATCCCTTCGATGGCTAAGAAACAATATCATAATGGCAAGGCTAAGTTCATAAAAGAGTTTGAAGGTGAGAGACCTAAGCGAATAGTAGGTATTGTTCATCAAAGGTCATATTTAAAACGCAACATAATAGATGCTCTCAAGAATACCATCATTAATGCACTTGAGGAAGCGAATGAAGATGTTAATATAATAATATGATCGATTATTTTTCGCTATTATACTTCAAATGTACAATATCCTAATCAAAAATGGTTATTAAAGACCATTTATTTATTTATTCCCAATAGTTTTGCGACTATCAGTTGTTTGTTTTTGAGGTTGTGTGACAGGGAATGTAACAGTAAAAGTTGTACCTTGGTCTTTATCACTAGTTACACTTATCTTGGCACTACCTGCGTCAACGGACTGTCTGACAATATAAAGGCCAAGACCTGTTCCCTTGATCTCCTTAGCATTTGAGAAACGATGGAAGGGTTCAAAAAGAAACTTTTGTTCGGAAAAAGGAATTCCAATCCCACTATCAGAAATCGTAAGTACTACTTCTTCTTTTAAAGCTTTGACAGCAATATTAACTGTGCCGTTTTTATGACTGTATTTAAGAGCATTCGATAATAAATTTGATACGATATTATCAAATGCATTACGATCATAATTTAGGCAGATATTCTTGTCATCATAATCGAATAAAATTGCTACATTATTTTCATTGATCAATTGATATCTTTCTATAATTGACTTCAAATGACTAACAATCTTGATCTTAGCTACGTCGAATATTATTGTTTTAAGCTGCGAACGAGATACAAAAAGTACCTGATCCAGCATCTCTGACATGGATTTTACTGAATTGCGGATATTGGCAAAATATCTCTGGGTTCTTTCAACATCCTTAGGCAACACAGCGGATTCAAGTAATTCACTGGTAACCATGATTATCGACAAAGGATTTCGATATTGATGAGAGACCATCGATATGAAATTAGTTTTGATCTCACCTAGTTCTTTCTCTCTTTCGAATGCTTCTTCTATTTGTACTTTAGCTTCAGTAAGTTCTTTGTTCTTCTTTAAGATCTCTTTTTCAAATCTTGTTTTTGTTCTTAACCTATAGAATATAACATAGCTTATAATAAGGAGTGCTACTGCCAAAAATGCAAACCAGGTAATAAGATTGTTCTTGCTGTTAAGAGCTCGTTCATTCTTTAACTGTTGTAATCTAAATTCACTAATTACTCTTTGGTTATCAGCCTCTTCATATGCATTCATTACCATGGAAAGATTGAAGTTTCTCTTCAGATCAAAAAGTGAATCTTTCAGATGGATATATTTATCCTTATAAAGCATAGTATTGGCCAGATCATTACCCTCTTTATACGCATCCGCATAGTGTTTATAGAGTGATAGCTGGATATAATTAATCGGTTTTATTTCTAATATGGAGTCTACTTTTCTGTAGTAATGAATGGCTTGTGATGTGTTCTTCTTCTTTGTATAGTAGGTGCCAATATTAAGAAGATTTGTTGAGACACCTTCGTTCATACCTAGTTCTTTGTTTATCTCAAGTGCATCAAAGAAATATCTTGCAGCTTTATCATACTCTTCTTTGCCCATGTAAGACTCACCAATATTATTATAGGTAAGGGTTAACAATTTTGGTTTGACATTAATATCATATTCCTTGAGAATATTTTTTAAAATATTCAAAGCTTTGCTGTACTTCCCAAGGTGATTTAAGTTAGCAGCTACATTATTCTTTGCTATATATGTCAAATCAGATTCATCACTGTTTTCAAGGTATTTAAGTGTTTTATCCAGATAATTACTAGCCATGACACTATTTCCTAAGCGAAGGTATAATGCTGCCACACTATTACTAACTTCTGCCAAAAAGTACGAGTCATTGTCACCCGAAAGGATATTTCTAGTGTGAGCTTCCATATAGCTATTAATAGCATTTTCGAAGTCACCCAGCTTGGTATAGAGTAATCCCATATTATAGAATACAAGGCTACCGTTGATACTATCTTTAACCGGATCAATAATTGTTAATGCCTTCTGATAATTCAATAAGGCATTTTTATAGTTACCTATGTTTTTATAAGCAATCCCTAAGTTTAGATGTACATCGCTGCGCTCTAATGAGTCAAAATCGGGGAATTTATTGAGCAGCTCTCTATAAAGCAGTATTGCCTGTGAAATCGAATCAGCGTGAAGGTATAATTCGCCTAGCTGTTGGTAGACTTTTAGCTGTAATTCTTCACTACCGTGTTCCGCACTTTCTAAAGCCTGGCTGGCATATTCGATACTGAGAGCAATGCTATCTTGCTCAAAGTGAATTGCTAAATCTAAAAGTCCCGCCGTTTTATCATCACCCTCAGGTAGGAGAGCAATTTCACGCTCAATAAGCTCCAGAGTGTAGTTCTCAACGGAAATAGTTTCGATAAAAGCACTTATAAATATAATTAAGACCGTTATTATTTTTGGCATGGCTATTGAATAGCATCCTAGCTAGACATCATAAAGGTTTATTTTTCTTTAGTAAAGCTAAAGATACGAAGGAATCTTCATATTTATCAACAATTATAGGTAATTTCAATATGAAAAGCAAAACACTCTCAATCTGCCTTGCCTTATTGGCTTCTCTAATGCTATTTACTTCTTGCGATGAAAATGGTGGTGAGTCAATGATCGCAGGAGACAGTCCGTCGCTGACAACTAGTACCACATATACTTTTCCGGCTGATAGAAAATATACTGACGAACATGAGTGGATCAGGATAGATCCGGATGGCCAGGGTACTGTTGGGGTAACGCCAGTAGCAATTGATTTAATTGGTGGTGATGTGGTAGAGCTATCACAGCCTGGTGATTCTCCAGATCATCCAGCTGACGGATCAAAAAGACCGAGAAAGACACTTGAACAAATCTTGAAATCACTTCAGGATAAAAAGAAAGGAGTTACTTATCCTGTAGCAGGGGCTAAAACTGGTAATAACTCTCTGACAGCTGCTGATCCTACCCTTGTAGGAACTGACCCGTTAGGTAATGGCTGGCTTTTCAGACTAGATAGTATTGATTTGGATGAGTATCACCAAATCCTTATGACAGCCGAAGAATATGAATTATTTATAGGCTCAAACTAACAACAAGTATAGCTAGATTACTTGTAAGGTATGAAATAGAGATAAGGGAGTTAAGCATAGTGGCTTAGCTCCCTTTCTATTTATCTCAATATCAATAAAAAAGGCGATGATCATCCGTGACCATCGCCTTCTTTCCTTCGGCTATGCTTTCTATTTACCTACTCAAGTATGACCTTTAAGTATCTGTTTTCGCCATTAGTTAGCTCGAGCAAGAGGAGATAGCTCCCCGATGAAATTCCTTCTGAAGACCAGTAAGCACTATCACCAGTAATGCTGGTTGTCATTACTATATTACCATTCATATCAATTAGGCTACCCCTTACTGTTTGGCCACCAAGACTGCCTAAGCTAATTGTGAAATGCTCGTTGGCGGGATTCGGATGAACAATTGCGCCATATTCTTGCGCAGATCGTACACTTGTATTTAGCTTGAAAAGCACAGAATCACTAAAGTCAAGGTCAATACCGTCAAAAGATATAGTAAACTCAGCATTTTTTTCAGCATCAACACCATTGCTGGTATAGATTATATCAAATTCAGTTTCACTACCGGCTTCCAGTGTTGTTCCTAACATTGCATCATGCGAGAGTCCATCTGAATCGTTGAAATCCACAGATTCGATCGAAAACTCATCAGGCCCATTATTTATAATTTTCACAGTAGCTTTAGCAGCGCCACCTTGATCAAAAGGCACAACAGAAGAACTCATAAGTTCATAAGAGGCAGCTTCACTACCATTCCTTGATCCACCGATAAGATCTACAGTTTTTTCCTGTCCATCAGTAGTTCTTATAGTCAGTAATGCAGTATGATAACCTGGTACAGAAGGTGAGTAAGTAATGGTTGTAGTTAAAACATCGTCACCCTGAAGTATTACAGTTCCCTGGAAATCAGTGTCGAACATCATTGAATGCGGTCCGTCTATAACAAGCTCGTTAATCTCTAGATTTCCAACTCCGCTATTTGATAGATCAATACCAATTTGTGATTCAGTCATATTCATCACAATACCAAAATCTATACCTGTTGCTGATACAGATAAAACTGGATCTTCTGCTTCTTCCACAGTTAAGGTGAATTTTAAGGACTCGATGCTTTCGCAGTCATTGCTTAATTCAACATAGTACTCTCCAGAATCGGTAAGTTTTGCACCATTAATAGCGTAAACACCAGTCTCTGTAGTAGCAATTTCAGAACCGTCTTTGAACCAGATGTAAGTATCTGCCATGCCATTGTCAGTTATTGTGATTATAACGTCATCGCCTACTTTAACATTCTGGTCTGTGGGTTGTTGATTAATCACCGGTAATTCGCCAATAGTAAGTTCAGCAACTTCAGAGGTAGCATTTGGTTGGCAACTACCAAAAACTATTACACTGTACTCACCCTCATCAGATTTTGTAGCATTAGATATAGTATAAGTGGCCGATGTAGCATTACTGATATTGGCACCATTTTTTTGCCATTGATATGACAACCCTGTACCTTCAGCTTCAACCATAAAAGTAGCTTCACTATCCAGACAAGTTATTATACTTGTAGGTTGAGTCATTATTTCCGGTTTTTTAGCCGCACTTATTTTAGCAGTTTGCGACACAACTTCACCAGGACAAGCAGCACTATTGACTTTCATAAGATAATCTCCGGCCATACTCTCATCGAAATCCGGAATAGTTAAAGTTGCCGAAGATTGCCCTGAAATGAGAGTGGTACCTCTGTACCATTCAATAGTCAATTGCTCTCCAGACACTGTAGACTCAATAATTAAATCTTCTCCTTCACAGACTGCCTTACCTTTAGGTTGTACATCAATAGTTGTTTGTTCACTTATAGAAACTATTGCAGTATTAGAGAAAGCATCTGTACCACAGCCCGATGATATGTCTACAGTATAGTTGCCTGAGTCAGATTTTTTGGCACTGTTGAAATAAAGCGTGTCATTATCAGAATTAGGTACGACAGTTCCATTCTTTTTCCATGTATAAGTCAGTTCTCCTCCAGTTGCTACAACATAAATATATTCATCTTCACCACTACATGATTGCAGAGAAGAAGGTTGAGTTGTTATACTAGGAGAACCACTTACTATAAAGTCACTGTTTGATTCATCAGTTACATTAGGGTCGGACATCGAAGTAATCCTAATCCTGTTTTGTGTTGTACCAGCAAGTACCGAAGGTACCATCCAAGTGTAGGAACCTGTACTTCCATCAACATTAGATTCGAGAGGTGTATAAGTAACACCACTGTTATTCGATATCTCAATATTTACCTGGCCAAGACTGGTACCATCCCAAGTAATATTTGTGTTTTCACCGGCACATACGGAGCCGCCATTGGGGGCCGTTATTGTAACCGATGCCTGATCTTCTACTGTTATAGCTACAGTCGTAGCTGCATTCGGATCGTCTCCACTATCGCCATTACCATTATTATTTACTGCATTGCCAACAGCCCTAACATAATAAGTGCCAGCAGTATTAGGGGCTTTCCACTTATACTTAAATGTATAGCTTCCACCTGATCCGGTTTGTTTGCCATTATGTACAACACCACTGCCAGACTTCTTAGTACCAGTGCCAGCAGTTATTGTTCCAGCAGCTGTAGAGCCATTTTCAGTAGTTACTACACCTGTATAGATGCCAAAATGATTGAAGCTGCCGTGGCTAACTTCTACCTCTATATCTACTTCGTCTCCCACATTAATTGTTGTTCCTTGTACAACATCTATTGTCACAGTAGTAGCGGAGGAATTACTTCCATGGCAACCGGAGCACTGGCCCAGATTGCTAGTGTTACCACTGCTACTTGTAATTACCTCAGTGGTGAAGTAGGAGCTAATGCCGAGAATAAGTATTAGAGCAAAAATCTTCGATCTGGTATTAATAACCATAGGTATCAATTTGAATTATGTGAGACAATCTCTTGAGTGCATTAACATATCTAGTATAGTTTTGTTACATAATGCAATGTTTTTTGTTATGCTTATATTAGAGGGATAAATAAAACAAATATTAAGGATACTAATGAAAATTCGTTACTACCTCATACTGCTTGCTATTTTGGCAGTACCATTTACCCTACAAGCTAATGACGAGTACTTTGGATTAGTCCAGACACCCGGTGAGTCTCATATAATTGAGGCCGGTGCTAATGGAAGGATTTATACCGGAGGATGGGGCACTGGCTTTAAGGTCTCTACTAATGACGGTGTTACTTTTTCTGCGCCAGGTACTGGCGACCCTGGTGATTATATTACTGACATAGCTGTTACTGATGATGAGGTTATAGTTACTTCATTAGATAATGGGATTCATATTTCTGAAAACAACGGTGGCACTTTTGTCAGTGCTAAGGGTGATCTTCCTGACGACGTGATAGTTAATACTGCTGTAAGAAATGGTGATAGAATCATTATTGGTACGCGAGGCCATGGGTTCTTTTATTCTGACAACGAGGGTGTTAACTGGATGCAAGAAGTTGAAAACCTAAGATACTGGGATATTTCTGATATCGAAGTAGCTATTGGTGATTCACTTGTAGCCGGTACATATGGTGGTGGTTTTTACAGATCAGAGGATAACGGTGAATCATGGGTAGAGGCAAATGCTGTTTCCAATGGTGTTGCTAGCAAATATGTGAATGATCTTTACAGGGATGAAGGTGCTGCGGGTGAGTCTATCTTTGCAGCGGTAAATGGTGATGGTGTATATTTCACTACGAATGGAGGCTTCCTTTGGACGAAGATAGATACCACGGGGCTTAATAAAAAGGATAAGAATGCTTCCGGGGTAGCTGTGATGATTCTCAATTCTGAGAGATTTCCGATAGCTTCGTTCAAAGATAATGGTATTTATTACTATGACTATTTCTTTGAGGAACAATGGACTTCCAAAGCAAAATTGACTGAAGGCTTTCATGATGTAACGATAGCCGAGAATGGAGATATTTATGCAATTACAGCTAAGAACGGTATATACCGAAGTACTGATAATGGTGAATATTGGATTCCTTTGAATCAGGAAGACTATCCCATTGATGCTGATATTGTTCCTACTTCCAACGGTGACTATTATTATTTCATTAAAGGTGGTAACCAGATAATCGAATATATTAACTATGGTTCCGGGGTGCAGGCTCTTCCACCTGCTCCGGAAGGTTTGCAGGCGGTTGAGTACCATAAAGGCAAATTATATGGTATTTCATTTCATAGTGCCTATGTATATGAGAATAATAGCTGGTCTACTGTATTCGATGATACTGACTTGGCTGGTGATGGAGATACTGTTAAATTTATTCGATCATTTTGTTTTACACCCAATGACAAGATAGTAGGTATTTATAGTACTACATTTGGTGACCCGATGGCCCAGGAACCGGATAATCGAAACTATATCTTCGATTATAATATTGTCAATGATCAGATGACTAATGATGAGTATAGATTTGACGATTTTGAATGGACTGTAGTAAAAAAATGGGCTATGGTTGCTGATAATTCATCGAATGTTATGATAGCTGCTATTCCGGTAGGTAATTATTATAGGATTAATGGTTCCTCCACATGGAATCTCCAAGCTAATGCCGAGTTTGCCTCTAATCAGCATAGAGGATATAGGGTTGGAGACTTTGACTTTGCATTTGGTACATTCTTCCTCTCAACAAATCATGGTCTTTATTCAAGTGAAGATGCTGGCCAGACCTGGAGTCTTGAAAAATTTGGTTTCCCTCCATATCAGGATCAAATACAGGAAGTGCTACCTGAAGTACAGCAGTTTGAAGCTCTGACTTCTACTTCTTGGATTATAAGTATGAACGAACATTTTGGTATAAGGTACACATCCAATAAAGGCCAATCATGGACTGAAAGGAATTCTTCAGTTGTCGTTGGTGAAGCAAAAGTACTAGATATTTCTACTGATGGAGATTTATACTATTTTAATAATTTCCTTTATTTACGACCCAACCCTGCGAACCTTGAAGCACCAACTGCAATTACACCAGCCAACGGTACGGTAGCTGTAGATTTGGCGCCGCCAATACAACTTGAGTGGTCGGAGACAGTTGCACCTCTTTATCAAGTACAAGTTGCAAGAAATGAAACATTTACTGCTCTTCAAGAAGAGTTTGTACTGGCCCCTACATCTATTGAGGCTGATGTTCCAGGCCTGGAGTTTAATACTACTTATTACTGGCGAGTGCGCTCTAAATATTACGGAAGTTATTCAGTTTATAGTACTAATAGCTTCACTACTAAGCTAGAGCCACCTACAATTATTTCACCTAAAGAATTATTAGTCGGTGTTGCTGTTGATGAGTTATTGGCTTGGGAAGAAACGGAGGGTGCTGATACATACAGAGTTCAGATTGCTACCGATGAGGACTTTGTTTCAATAGTGGCAGATAAAAGTGGTGTAGAGGAGCTTTCTATGCCAGCAGAGAATCTTGAGAACTATACTACTTATTATTGGCGAGCCAAAGCTGAGAATGAACTTGGTAATTATTCTGATTGGTCTGAATATGGTAGTTTTATTACTATCCTTGCATCTCCTTCGCTGATAGCACCTGCTAATGAAGAGGTTAAGGTATCAATAAATCCTAAATTCAATTGGCAGGCTCCGACTGGGGCAGATAAATATGTTCTTCAGGTTTCTACTGACGGTGCTTTCCCCGCTGGAGATACTGAGACAGTTGCTGATATAGAGGATGTGCAAGCGCAGGTTCTGGGCTTGGAGTATCAAACACAATACTTCTGGAGAGTAGCTGCGGTTGATGATCAGGATAATATCTCGCTTTTTACTGATTCTTGGACTTTCACAACTGGCTTGCCGGCTGTAAACCTCATCTCTCCTACTGATAATTCTTTGAATACTGTATATGAACTTGATCTTGTCTGGGCACAGCTTGAGATTGCCGAAGAATATGATGTAGAGATCTCTAAAAATCCGGATTTGAGTGATCCAATAGCTACATTGTACGGTACTACAGATCTGACCTACAGTCTTTCTAGCTTGGAGGACTATACAACTTACTATTGGAGAGTGAGAGGTAATTCTAATGGTGAAAAAGGTACCTGGTCTACTATTTATAGTTTTAGAACTAAAATGCTTCGACTTGAACTTGCATCACCTGCTGATGAAACATTCTTAGAAGATACTAAAACAGAATTGACTTGGGATTCGCCTAAGGGTGCTACAGTTTATGATTTATTGGTTACTGAAGATATAGCCCAAACTGATACGGTTGTCTTTGCAGAAGAGCATACCAAACAATCATTCCAGCTTATTGGGCTTGATGCAGATAAAACATATTACTGGACTGTTAGGGGATATAATGATGATAGAACATCGACTACTGGATGGTCTACCATATGGGAGTTTACAACCCAAACAGTATCGGTATATGTTCAGGATGATAATGTCATGATAGGCCCTAATCCTGTTGCTGGTGAATTAGGTATTGAACTAAATGGTAGTCTTTATAGTAGTATGATTGTGATGGATCAGACTGGTAGGATTATGGTATCGAGAGATATTTCCAATATGGATTCAAGCCATAGGATTGATTTCTCTGAGTTACCTGCGGGCCAGTATTACCTTATTTTGACAGAGGGCGAGACATCAACTGTCAAGACTATTATTAAGAAATAGTTCTAAGATAGAATAGCATTGTTGGCGATCCGATATTGCTAAATATTGGATCGCTAATTAATACAATAATTTGTCCTATAATACTTTTTTTGATATATTGAGAAGTAGTATCAACTAAAACCATATTGATCAAGTAGATTGCAAGCCATAAATTATATTATACTAGTTCTAGGAATTGCTCTCCTCGTATCTTGTGCGGAGACTCCTCTTGATAGCCCGACTGAGATTCGGGAGAACAGTGGTATTGTGGCTAAGGTGCAGAAGTGGGATACTGATATTTATACCACTAAGAAGTCAAATTTGCTTGAAGAAATATTATATAATATAGAGGGTGATGTTCTCAGAAGTACTGTCTATAATCCTGAGACGGGAGATCTGGATCGAGAAGCAGTCTATACTTATAGTGATGATTCTTCAATTGAAATTGAGCGTGTCTATGTAGATGGAGTTGGTGAGCAGAGATTTAGAAATGAATATCAGTACAATAATCAGGGGCAGGTAGAGAAAAAAATCTCGTATGAACAAAATGGTGACCTGATCAGTGTTGAGGATTATGAGTATGATAGTTCGGGAAATTTGCTCAAAACAATTGTGATTAATGAAGATGATACTAAAGCATTTGATTATTTATATACTTTCGATGATTCGGGTCATATAACTTCTCGTGAAGTAACATTTGAAAGTGAAGTGCTACAAAGAGATAGTATGTATCGCAATACTGATCAGTTCATGTTAGAGGTTTTTACATTTGATGGTGGTAATGAGCTGAAGCATAGCCTGACTTATAGGCATAATACCAATGGTGATATTACTTCAGTAGTTTGTACTGGCCCCAGTGGCGAGATTGTGTTCAGACATATATATCAATACGTATATCACAAATAATAGCATCGCTACTTATACTTAAGCCTTAAGTATTCAAAACAACCTTATATCATTTTCATACAAAAGGTTTTGCCACTTTTTCTAATTTCTGCAAAATACTAAGTATCTATCTGAGCCCATTTTATTTAGTATAGTAACTATAATATCGCTATAGTGTATACTTTCTTCTGCCATACTAGGAAATAGTATAAAAATACGCATTCAAACTCTTGAAATTGCTTTTCATATCTGATTAAGAGCTTAGGTATAGGTCATACCTGAGACCATAAAAAATATTGGATAACTTTTACTAAAACATTAAGCACTGTTTACCTATTATTGCCTTATTATTTTTATTGTCAGTGATCGAAAAAGTCTTTTACACTTTATTGAAGTGAACAAAGGAAAATGTTATATTCGGAATACGGTGCTAAGTAGACTAGATCTATTCATGTACCTGTATTATCAGTGAATCAAAAAATGTCAAATTATGTCTCTCAGTCTACTTAAGAATATTGGAAGCTTGGTACAAGTATCGAATAATCAATCGCCCTATATGGTTTCTAATGAACTAGATAATCTTTTAGTAATCAATGATGCATGGTTATTATTTTCTGATAAGATTGAGTGGATAGGGCAGGGGAACTATCAAGATTATCTGAAAGAGAATGATCTATCTCCGGAAGTTTTTGATTGTAAAGGAATGACAGTTTTTCCGGCTTTTACTGATCCTCATACTCACTATCCATTTGCTGGTAACAGAGCTGGTGAGTTTGCCCAAAGACTTGCTGGTGTTACTTATGAAGAAATTGCTAAGGCCGGAGGCGGTATTCAGACTACTGTAAAAGCCACCCTTGGGGCTTCGGTCGAACAACTTGTTGCTAATATTATTGAGAGATCAAAAACGGCAATAACCTATGGTATTACTGCTATCGAGATGAAATCCGGTTATAGCCTGACACTAGAAGGAGAAGTTAGACAATTACAGGCCATCAAATTAGCACAGCAGAGTGTTCCGGTGAAGATGATTCCTACATTACTGGCAGCTCATGATTTTCCTAAAGAGCTTAAAGGAACCAAATCTGGTAGGCGCAAGTATATCGATACGGTTGTTAATGAAATAATACCCTTAGTTGCTACAGAAAAATTAGCTAAGTATAATGATGTGTTTATCGACGAAGGGTATTTCACAGTAGATGAAGGTATAGAGATCCTTGAGGCTGGGAAAAACTATGGTCTGGCACCAAGAGCTCATTGTGATGAACTTGCTGATACCGGATCATCTGAAGCTGTAGCGAATATTGGTGGAGTATCAGTTGACCATTTAATTAGAATAAATGACAACGGTATTAAGTCTTTAAAGGAAAATGGTACTGTAGCTTGTCTTTTACCGGGAACATCTTACTTTATTAGAAAACCCTATGCACCGGCCAGGAAAATACTTGATGCCGGTGTAGTTACTACTCTCGCAACTGACTGTAACCCTGGCTCATCATTCACGGAGAATATTCAGCTAATAATGCAACTGGCTTGTATTAATGCAGGAATGACTGTCAATGAAGCAATAGCAGCCGTTACCCTAAATTCTGCTTATGCAGTGGGTGCTCATGAAGACAGAGGTTCGATTGAGATTGGCAAGAAGGCTGATCTGGCAATTATGGATATTAATTCTCCGGAAGAGATCATCTATCATCATGGTGTGAATCACTGTATTCAGACTTGGGCTGATGGAAAAATGATTTGGTCCAGAGAAGATGGTCATATACATGAAAAAGCACTCTAACTTTCCGGTGCAGGCGAAGTAGCCCAGTAAAGCTTCTCTTTAAGTAGAGAAAAATATGAGCCGGACTGAGGTTTGATAAGTTTTATGCGAGCATCTGACTTCCTTATCGTAATAGACTGACCATTATTGATAGTAAGTTGTTCTTGTCCATCCAGTACCAGATGCGTGCTGCCATCATGCGAATGGGGTATCAGTTGTAGTTCGTTATCGTCTGACACTACCAAGGGCCTTAGATTCAAGGAATGGGGAGATATTGGCGTGATACAAAATACCTGACAGTTCGGTGCTATAATTGGCCCTCCGCAACTAAGGGAATATGCCGTTGAGCCTGTTGGAGTAGTAACGATCAGGCCATCTGCCCTATAATCAGCTATATGCGATCCATTTGCATATGCTTCGATCGTGATCATTCTTGAGGTAAGTTTTCTTTCCAAGACTATGTCATTGAGCGAATAGTTTTTCTGTCCGTTAACTATAGATACAAGCATTGAACGCTCAACAATTCTATAACTGCCCGACATAATACTACTCATAGCAGTTTCAAGCTCTCTAATTCGATATTCTGCTAGGAATCCTAACCGACCAACATTCACTCCCATAATCGGTACATCAGAGAACAATATTAGTTTTGATAGCTTTAACATAGTACCGTCGCCACCGAAGCTGATAACAATATCAGCTACTTTACCGAAGTCATTGTGCTCCACCGGTTCAATCCAAGATTTTTCAGTTTCATTTAAAGACTGAATAAAGTCAGGAGCAGCTATTAATCTGGCACCCATTGAATTCAATATTTTGGCAGCCTTTTTTGCATACTCAATTGCGTGAGGCTTATCCCTATTCTCGTACAGTGCTATTGTTCTCATTAGTCGTAATTAATTTAGTTTACCTAGGCTAGTAAATCTGATAAATGTGTCAAATAAGGTTGTATAACTTTCTTATTCGACCAGGTAGCCGGCAGAGGGGTATAAGTAATTTCATGATAGATACGCCCAATCATTACATCAGTTTTGCCACTTATCAAAGCATCTACTGCTGCCATTCCCAAATGCGAGGCCAGTACCCGGTCCTTCACCGTTGGGCTACCTCCTCTCTGAATATGACCCAGAACAGTTACTTTTGAGTCTAGAGAATATTCTTCTTTTAAAAGCTCTGATAAGTGAGTAGCGCCTCCGTAGCTACCTCCCTCTCCAATAATAACTATCTGCCGGGTATTTTTACCCATTTCTAGTATTTTTTTGTAAAGGGCTTCTATAGGTGCATCTCGCTCCGGTACAGCTATATACTCGGCACCGCAAGCAATACCAACATCCATAGCTATATGGCCAGCATGTCTGCCCATCACTTCTATAATGAATACTCTGCCATGAGAATCAGCAGTGTCTCTGATTCTATCAATTGCTTCGGCAGCAGTATTAATAGCTGTATCAAAACCAATTGTATAGTAGGTACCATAGAGATCATTATCAATTGTTCCAGGAGTTCCAACTATCTGAATACCCTGTTCGATATGTAAATAGTGAGCACCATGAAATGTACCATCTCCTCCGCAAGCAACTACCGCATCAATTCCTGCTGACCTCAATTTCTCAGCTGCCTTAGCCCTGCCCTCTGTTGTCCTGAATGCTTCAGATCGGGATGTTTTTAATATAGTACCACCCATAGATATAAGATTTACTGTATCCTTGCGCGTTAGCGGCACAAAGTTACCTTCAATCATACCTTGATATCCGCCTATAATACCATAACATTCCAGGTCTCTATCAATAGCAGTGCGAACGACAGCTCGGATATGCGCATTCATTCCCGGAGCGTCACCACCACTAGTAAGTACAGCTATCTTTTGCATGGTATAGAGCTGGATTTTTCATTTAAGTATCTTTGCAGTATGCATAATAGGTAAATCCCCTGTACTTATGAAACCCTGCAGAACAGACCCAATTATGGTTAAAAGCTATATTGTTGGATAATAGTTGCAGGTATATACCTTCCAGATTGCTACTTACTTATTACCTGACTTCAATTATCAAATCGATATTCGTAAAAGACAATCTGTTCTGTTGGTGCGTCAAGTGATGAGATATTAAAGCCACTCTTTTCAAGAACTTTTATAGATCCAAGATTATCTCGCTCAACACCTCCTGAGATAGATCTGATATTTTCAGATTCTTTGCACCACTTGATCAAACCTTGAATAACTTCTGTTGCCAGCCCCCTGCCCCATACCTTTTCAGATAAAAGATAGCCAAAGCGTAGGTCTTGCATATTACTGTCAGAATCAAATCCATAGAGGAACATAAAACCTATAGTTTCATCCGATTGCAGAGACTGAATTGATAAAAAATGACTCTCACTCGCTCTATCTTGTATCCATTGTGCTGCTTTATCCTTAGTATTAATGTCTTGCCAGCCTGCGGGTAATGCTTTTACAACATTCGGAGTAAGGATTTCAATTACTTTATCGATAAATCTCTTATCAGAGTCGTTTGCTTTAGTTTGATTAGTCCAACTTCCCACTGAAAGTCTTTGGGTATTAAAATAGCATTTTTGTTCTAGCACTTCCTTTCCTCCATATTTACCTATCTAGTATTATTACTATTACTCATTTTGGATAAGTAATATATCTTATTCTATATGATACTATTGAGAGATGAACTTGGGATTCACTCTAAATTACTTGATATTGTTAGGAATCCTTACTATATTGCCTTTGTAATTTTATTCATCACAAATAAAGGTGTATCTAATGGACAAATCAATATTCTATCATGCAGGTTGCCCGGTATGTGTAAGTGCAGAACAGGACATTCTCAACCTAATTAGCCCTTCAGCTGTAGCGATAGTTCATCTTGGGGAAGATAAAAATCAAATAGATGAAGCTGAAAGGGTAGGAGTGAAATCAGTTCCTGCATTGGTGACCCCCAATGGAAATGTTTTACATATCAACTACGGTGCTTCTATAGAAGATCTCAAGGGGTAATAAGCCTCGGGCAATATAATAGGAACCCTAGTTTACCTAAGGTTCCTATTATGCTCAAAATATTATAATAAGGAGCAAGTAAAGACAATTTATTTGGCTATTGTCTAAATAAATTGAAATCACAGATTAAGAATTAATATTTGCTAATTCATAGGAGTATTGGTAAAGTCAGAATCTAAGATGGGGCATGGGTTTATATAGCTGAGTAGTAACAAAATTAAAGAGTGCTTTCAATGAATATGTTATATTTGCTGATTAGATACTCTCTAATTATAGTTAGTACAAGATATGAACGAAAGTACCAGTAATATATCTCCTCAGCATCCAGATATTAACAAGAAAATAGTAGCAGGGCTTGAAAGAATATCAGAAGTATTTAAATTTCTATTATGGGATTATGCCAAAGTTTTAGGCTTGAGTCCAATACAAATTCAGCTGTTAAAATTTATTGGGAGCCACGACAAAAACCTCTGTAATATTAGTCAACTATCAAGAGAGTTTAATATAAGTAAACCTACCGTTAGCGATGCAGTCAAAGTTTTAGTAAAAAAAGAATATGTCTTAAAAGATTATTCCAGTTCCGATGGTCGCAGTTATAGTATTCTGTTGTCGGATTTGGGTAAAGAAATTGTATTGAAGACCGAAAATTTTGCACAACCCATCGAATCTCAGCTACAGGGTATAGAAGGTGCTGATTTCGAGAATATTTATTCAACGATTAGTAAATTAATTTATAGACTGAATATGAATGGCATTATTTCTGTCCAGCGTATATGCTATTCTTGTAAGTACTATAATCATTCGCGTCATTTAAGCTATTGTGAATTATTGAAAAAGGAATTACATAAATCTGAAATAAGACTAGATTGTCCAGAACACAAACAAGGAAAACTAGAGAACACTAAAGCTGTATCAAGACACTAATCTAAAAAAATCAGGGTGATATGCAAAGTTTACTCTCATCAATTAGAATACTCATATTTCAGTTTTGAGAGTACTTTATTATTTGCCTTACGAGTAATTTCCCATTCAAGAAGATTATGCGAATTATAGCTATAGTTTGTCACTTCACTAATAGCTCCATTGCTTCTATAAGTTGTTACAGTCTTAAGTTTACCGGAGTTATTATATTCAAATTCTTTATAACCCCAGTTATCACCTTGCGGACTTAGAATGCTTCTTCTTATTAATAGATTCTGTTTATTGTATTCTAACTGAGAGATACTTGAAGGTGAACCACCCATGTAATGCTTAGTAGAAGCGTGAACACTGTCCTTATAAACATACTGTTCTTTTTGCATTCTATTGTTTCTGTATATTTCATAGACAGCTAACAGGTTCTGATTTTGATCATAAATATATTCTTCTTTGAGCCTATTCTCCTCATCTGTTGTAATAACTGAATCGAGTTTGTTATGCTTATTATAGAAATAAGAATGAGTTCTTGAGATAGAGCCATCCTTAGAAAGGATCGATTTACTTACCTTATTGCCTAGAGTGTCAAACACTATTTTACTGTCTACCAATCTCTGTTCTTCTGATAGTTCTTTAAAAAGATCCATATAACTATAGACAGTGCAAGAAGTATAATGAACAGGATCCTTGATGGATGAACAAGCAGCGAATAAGAAAGTGAGTATTAATGCCAAAAAACTTATATGCATATCTTATTCCAGATTTAACCTGAAAGAACATTGATTAGTAATTAATTACTCCACAGTGACAGATTTCGCCAGATTTCTTGGCTGATCTACATTGCAGTCAAGCTTAAGAGCTATGAAATATGAAAGAAGCTGTAGAGGTACAGCAGCTAGGATAGGTACAAGTTCCGGTATTGTATCTGGTACATATAGCACATGGTCAGCAAGATCAGTAATATGGTTATCTCCCTCGGTAGCCAGTGCAATTATTTTGCCTTTTCTGGCTTTTACTTCTTCTATATTGGATAACACTTTATCATATATTGGATCTTTAGTAGCTATGAACACCACAGGCATCTCTTCATCTATCAGTGCTATAGGCCCATGTTTCATTTCTGCTGCTGGATATCCCTCAGCATGTATATATGAGATCTCTTTGAGCTTCAATGCACCCTCAAGAGCCAGAGGAAAATTATATCCTCTTCCCAGATAAAGAAAATTCTTTGCGTCCTTATATGTGTCAGCAATCTTTTCTATGTCTTTTTCATGCGCTAAAATCTCAGCTACTTTTTCAGGAAGGGCTTGTAGTTCGGCTAGAATTGTTCGGCCTTCGGTCTGAGAAAGGCGTTTCATACGGCCAAGATATACTGCCAACAGTACCAGTACAGTAACCTGAGAGGTAAAAGCTTTAGTAGAAGCAACCCCAATCTCTGGGCCGGCATGTATATATATACCGGCTTCAGTCTCACGCGCTATAGTTGAACCGACTACATTGACCAGTCCCAGAACTGTAGCTCCTTTTTGTCTGGCCTCTTTTATAGCTGCAAGTGTATCAAGTGTTTCTCCTGATTGAGAAATTGCAAACACAACATCTTCTTCGTTAATTACAGGATTACGATAGCGGAATTCAGAGGCATATTCTACTTCTACTGGTACTTGAGCCAGTGACTCAATGAGATATTTTCCTATGAGCGCAGCATGCCAGGATGTACCACAGGCAGTAAAAATTATTCTTCTGGCATTGCGTAACTTAGACTGCACTTTGGCTAGTCCACCAAGTTTTACATTGCCTGATTCCATCATAATTCTGCCACGCATAGCATTGGCTATCGTTTCAGGCTGCTCATGAATTTCCTTCATCATGAAGTGGTCATAACCACTTTTCTCTATCTGAGCAATATCGTATTGTATTGTTTCTACATCAGGGTGAGTAGCTTCATTATCAATAGTTTTAGTCACATATCCATCTGGAGTAACTACTACCATTTCATTATCTTCAAGATATACGACTCTGTCAGTATGGGCTATAATGGCAGCAATATCTGAAGCTACTATATATTCATCTTTTCCTACACCTAGTATCATCGGAGATCCCTGGCGCGCTGCTATTATTTTATCAGGCTCGAAAGAAGATATAACAGCTATACCAAAAGTACCATTTACCTCGCTCAGTGCTACTCTAACCGCTTTTTCCAAGTCCTTAAGTTTCTCATAAAGAGAGCCAATAAAGACTACCAATACTTCAGTATCAGTTTCTGTTTCAAAAGTATATCCATCCTTTTCAAGCTTTGTCTTAATTGCCTTATAATTTTCTATAATACCATTGTGTACAATAGCAATTTCTTTAGTATTGTCAGTATGCGGGTGGGCATTGTTGTAGTTAGGGAAACCATGGGTAGCCCATCTGGTGTGGGCGATACCAATAGTTGAGCTAATCATATCGTGAGGGATAAGACGCTCTAATGCCTCTACCTTACCTGGTTGTTTTAATACATTGATACGTTTGCTTTCATATAAGGCAACACCTGCCGAATCATAGCCTCGGTATTCTAATCTTTTCAGGCCTTCTACTAGAATCCTCGATGCCTGCTGTCTTCCGATATAACCTATTATTCCGCACATATATTACTTTGATTTGGGTGGTTGATAAGGTGATTTTGAAGGAAAGGCAAAAAAAGATATTTATTACCTGTCCGCCTGATAATTGTTATTGAATCAGTTTATATTTTCAAGGATTGTATAATCTCGATACTTTCTGCGTTAGTACCATTCATTTCGGCAAGTTTCATACTTACTTCATCAGCTAAATAAATTAGTTCGAACATAGCTGATAAGAGAGTTTTTGTTTTGGTACCAATTTCAATTACAGTAAATCCCCGCGATCTTAACAGGCTTGCCAATTTATTTTGCTTCTCAGATAATCCCATAGGATCAGCCTTCCATTTCAAAATGATTATAGCTAGTCTGTCTGATAATCCTTCGGGATTCGCAAATCCATTCACATGATTATGTGTTATTTCCGGGAAAAAACCACCGAAAGCAAAATTATCAGCATTTTCTTGCAGCTGTCCTCTCCATCGGTAGTTTATACCTGATATAGCCTCAGATGAATATACCGCTACTGATTTTCCTTTGATTTTTTCAGCAATATTGACTGCTCTGATTGCAAACTTATTCTCATCTTTAATATTTGAAATATGCCGCCCGGCAGCATTGAGATCTGCACTAATACGGGAAGCTAATTGCCTGATCTGCTGGTGAGCAATTACAAGTGATAGCAGCGATGAAAAAGAGTAGCCAAGTGCAGCTCTGGGCTGAAAACCCAAAGGTAGCTTAATTACTCCCCATTTTCTTGATTCTGCTAATTTTAATAAGTCGCCACCGGTTGTGATAACCGAAGCAACTCTGCCCCTGTAATTATATGCTTGAGTAATAGTCTCAGCTGTAGTTCCAGAATAACTGCTAAAAATAGCTGGTGTAGGGTGATTACCATCCTGCGGTCTGTAAAAGTCTTTTCTGATATGAAGGAAATCTGGCAATCCAAAGTGTCGGAGATAATTGTTCACCAAATCGGCCGCAATTGCAGAGCCTCCCATTCCAAAGAATTGTATTCTTCCCGAAGGGCCACCAGTACCAGGCCAGACATCCTGCACTCTATAGGTTTTGATCTGCCGACCGAGGGATGCAACCTGCTGTTCGAACGACATCGGCTGTGGTTTCGGTTGTTCAGCTTGTTTAGTAGTAGGTTTTGTTTGCTTCTTTGACTTAACTTGTGATTTTTTCTTAGTCTTCTTCTTTGCCATATAGTTAGGTAAACTTTTATTTCTGTCAGTAATCTGCAAAACTACGTATTTCATGTATATTAAGTTTGCTAACTGCTAATAGTACATTACTTGCCGAAGATCATAGAATATGCCGATTTGTAACTATATTTAAAAAAAATTCTTATCTTTACAGTTAACACAATCTTAACAAAGTGTAGAAATGTGAAGGTGCAAATGATTTTTTTTGCCGATTTGTAACTTTCTGCGTTTTATGTTGTCATTCAATAGCGTTAAGGCTTAAAGCCTTTGTAGCAAAGTATTGTAATTGTACAAGAAAAATAATATTTGGTTTAATCAATCATAATAATCCCCATAGGAGTTCCCTATATGAAAAAATTCTACAAAAACGGGCTGCGTGCATCGCTAGTTGCGATGGTTGCTATGCTCGGCTTCAGTTTTTCCAATGCCGACTCGCCTCGGTTTGTGGTGATGGAGCAGTTTACTAATACTTCTTGTGGCCCATGTGCTGCTATCAACCCTCAGTATCATGCAGGTCTTGAAGACAGAGATGCATTTGTACTTCCTCTTGTTTATCACTGGTACTATCCTAGTAAACAAGATCCGATGTATACTATTGACATTACTATGAACGAAGAGAGAGCAAAAGTATATGGCGTGACAGGTGTGCCTACTGCTTCTATCAATGGAGGTGCTAGAACACATCCAGCCAATTATGTTAACGCTAGCTTCTCAAATTTTGACAATCTGAAAGGTCAGATTTCTCCGATTGATATGGCAGTAACAATGGACAATGGTTCTGCTACAGTAGAAGTTTCATCTTCTATCGATCTAATGAATCATACACTACATGTAGTAGTAGTAGAAGACCCTGTTGACTATGGTATGACTTTCCCTAATGGTGAGAAAGTGTTCCCTTGGGTACCTCGCCAAATGCTACCAGATTATAATGGTACAGCGATAAATATACAAGCAGGTGCAACACCTCAGTCATTCAACTTCAATTTTGATGCTAGCCGAGCTCTTCAGCAAGGTAATCTTCATGTTGTGGCTTTCGTTCAGGATAACTCATCTAATGAGATCCTTCAAGGCCGTGCGGACAACTCAGTTGAGCCTTTGTTTGTAAGTGCTTCTGTTGAAAATCCATATATGAAAACAAAAGCTGGCGGATCTACAATTTTTGAAGTTACTCTGACTAACTCTAATGACTTCCCTGTAACAGGTAATGTTGCGGCAGATGTATCGAATCTTCCAAATGGATGGTCAGCTTCGCTAATGTCTAGCAGCTATTCAATCGATGCTAACTCTACAACTACAGTTTCAGGTACTATTACTGCTACTGCTGGTACTGCTGGTTTCATCCCAGTGCCAATTACAGTTAATGTAGATGATACACAAGGTATGACAGGAACTTCTTCAGAGTTAAATGTATATTCACTATCAGATGCTACTGAAAGTGTATATTACTTTAGTTCTCATGACGCTCCTGCTATGATCTATCAGTCACTTGCTTCTACACCATGGGGTAGTAAACTTGCTGTTATGGGTATGAGTGATGAGCTTATGGCTGCTTATGGCCCTGAGAACTTCGAGATGGCTATATTTGCTACTGACTATGGTAATAGAGGTTCTATTGGTGTCTTCTATGCTGATGATGTAAATGCTCATATCGCTGCCGGAAACGATGTACTTATTCTATCTAATCTTGATGTATATAATGGTGTGAATTACGAAGGTGGAGTTGCAGATGCACTAGCATTATTCTCTAATCTTGGTATAGGCAGTGGAAATCCAATATCTACTTCACAACAAAGTGGTAATCAGATATCACTTTCACCAATTACTGTTACTGGTACTGTAGGTTCTGATTTCGAGGGAATGACACTTAATCTAAACTCATACAACTCACAGAGCCACCCTTACTATACTCAGTATGTTGATGAGATCACAATCACTGATGCAACTAAAAACGATCAAATCTTTGATCTTTCAGTACAAACTCCTCAGCAAAGAAGCGCTCCGGGTGGTATCATTGCAACACCTGGTAATTCAAAAGTTATGCTCTTGCCATTTGGTTTTGAGCTAATTATGAGCCCTCAGGAAAGACAACAACTAGCAACTGGTATCTATCAGTGGTTCCAGTCTGGCCAAGGTGTTGAAGGTCCTGGTATAGCTTCTGATGTTGAGAGACTAGAGTTTGGTACAGTTGCTATAGGCCAGACAGAAGAAATGACTGTTACTATATCAAATCCGGGTACAATGGATCTGACACTTTCTGATCCTTATGTATTCCTTACTGATGGTAGAGATGTATTCACTCTGAAAGATCCTTCTATCTTCCCTGCAACTGTTGCTGCTAAAGGTACTCTTGAAGTTACAGTAATATTTGCTCCTGATGAAGCTAATGTTATTGAAGATGATCTATTCTTTGCTACTAATATCGAAGGTAAAGAAGAATTTGCAGTTGGGTTAAGTGGTAAAGGCCAAGAAGCATCTACTGAGCCATCAATCCAGGTTTCTGTTACCTCTCTTGACTTCGGAAAAGTATTGGCTGAAACTAAGAAAGATATGAAGTTTGAAGTGACTAATACTGGTCAGGCTGATCTTGTGATCTCGAATATTGTATTGATGAATGAAGGATCTGAGTTTACAATCAAAGACTTGCCTTCTGGTGATGTTACTGTTCCTTTCAACAATACTCGTGAGTTCACTGTAGAGTTCATGGCATCAACTGCAGGTCAGTTTGATAATACGGTAGAGATGACAACTAACGACCCTTCTAAAGGAACTGTAATGGTTACTCTATCTGCTGAAGCTACTCCTAATAGTGTAGACGAAATCGTTGAAACTGGTTTCTCTGTTAAGGCTCAGCCAAATGTTTTCTCTGGTTCTACTGTTCTTAACATGGAAGTTGAACCTTCGATTTCTGGAAATATTGATCTTTATCTGATCGATGCAGCTGGTAACAAGGTAATGGACATCTATAGCGGTACACTTACTAGCCAGTCTATTACTCTTAATGCTGAGTCTCTGGCAGCTGGTAGATATTATGTTGTTGCTCAAAACGGTAACACACAATCTGCTATGCACGTAATAGTTGAGTAAGAAGGGTTGTTTTCCTGGAAAACACTCTATTCTTTGACACGACAATAACTGAAGGTTTATATATGATATGGACCTGAGATGATAACTGACAACAGAACCGGGCAAACCTCTAAAGGTGGTCCGGTTCTTTTTTTGCAATAAACTATAGACGATTGCGACTATATCTATCAATAGGGTTGTGTAATAACAGAATTGTTATAAATACTAATCCAAATGACTAAGTCTATCTTCAGAAGGAGTTAAATATGGCAGAAGCCATACATCTAACAGACGACAAATTCGATCAGGAAGTCATAAAATCAGACAAGCCTGTATTAATCGACTTCTGGGCTGCTTGGTGCGGTCCGTGTAGAATGATTGCTCCAATAGTGGAAGAGCTTTCATCAGAATATGAAGGCAAAGCCAAAATATGCAAACTGGATGTCGATAATAACCAGCAAACAGCACTAAACTTCGGTATCAGATCAATCCCAACTATCCTTATATTCAAAGGGGGAGAAGTAGTTGATACTATCGTCGGTGCTGTACCCAAACAACAGATCAAAGACAAACTTGATGCTCATGTCTGATTATGACAAATAGAGATCTATTAGTCGGTGCGGAACTTCAAGCCCTAGTTGACAGCCTCAAAGGCTGGGAAAAAGATAATAATCTTATTAGAACTGAAAGGGTTTTTGCCGACTTTGTTTCAGCTATTGGTTTTATTAATGCCGTAGCCATTCTTTCCGAAGCAATGGATCATCATCCGGATATTAAACTATATGCTTGGAACAAAGTAAGGTTGGAGCTTAGTACGCATGATAAAGGTGGGCTAACAAGACTTGATTTTGATTTGGCGGATAAGATAAACGCAATAGGCTTCTAACTAGGAGCCTATTTTTTTATTAACATCAGTCAATGAAGGTTGCCTCTTAAGACTATCTTCACAAAGTTTGTTTAGTTTCTGATTACATAAAACAAAAAATCAATAAAAGGTAGAAAAATGGGTACTGAGATTATCGATATTTATGCACGAGAGATACTTGACTCGCGAGGTAATCCAACAGTCGAAGTTGAGGTAATTCTCGAGGATGGGTCTCATGGTAGGGCAGCTGTGCCTTCTGGGGCGTCTACTGGAGCAAATGAAGCTCATGAATTACGTGATGGTGATCAGGAAAGGTATCTTGGTAAAGGTGTTTTGGCTGCAGTAGAATATATAAACAATGAAATTCTGGAGGCATTGGAAGGTATGGATGCCACGGAACAACGACAAATTGATAATATGCTAATTACTCTGGATGATACACCAAATAAATCTCGTCTTGGTGCTAATTCTATTCTGGGAGTTTCTCTGGCTATAGCTCGTGCGGCAGCTAATTATTATGAAATGCCATTGTTTAAGTATCTGGGTGGTGTAACAGCAGAAACACTTCCTGTTCCAATGATGAATATACTAAATGGTGGTAAACACGCTGATAACAATGTAGATATACAAGAATTTATGATAATGCCAATCGGGGCAGAATCTTTTAGTGAAGGCCTGAGAATGGGTACTGAGATTTTCCATCACCTTAAAAAAGTACTCAAGGGTAAAGGGATGGCTACTTCTGTTGGCGACGAAGGAGGATTTGCTCCATCTTTATCTTCGAATGAGGAAGCCTTTGATGTGATTATCGAAGCTATTGAAGCCGCTGGATATGAGCCGGGAAATGATATTGTACTGGCTATTGATGTTGCTGCTTCAGAAATGTATGAAGGTGGTAAATATAAAATGTATAAATCATCAGGGGCTGAATATGATTCTTCCGCTATGGTCGAATGGTATGCTTCACTCTGCGAAAAATATCCTCTGATTTCGATTGAAGATGGTTTAGACGAAGACGATTGGGACGGTTGGAAAAGGCTTACTGATGTACTTGAGGAAGAAGATATACAGTTAGTAGGTGATGATCTTTTTGTTACCAATCCAGATTTCCTCCAAAAAGGTATTGAGATGGGTGTTGCTAATTCAGTACTTATAAAAGTAAATCAAATAGGAACACTAACCGAGACACTTGATACTATAAAACTTGCAAATAAATACGGTTACTCTACTGTCATTTCACATCGTTCAGGTGAAACAGAAGATACTTTTATAGCGGAACTTGCTGTAGCTGTAGGTAGTGGACAGATCAAGACCGGTGCTCCCAGCAGAAGTGATCGGGTGGCTAAATACAATGAATTACTTAGAATTGAAGAATATCTAGGAGAAGATGCAATTTATCCTGGTTGGGAGATCTTTGAATAAATCAGAGAATTGATATGATTAAATTTGGTACAGATGGATGGCGAGCACTTATTGCGGAAGATTTTACTTATAGTAATCTTCGGCTAGTTGCATTAGCAACAGCTAGATACATTAAGAAGAAGCTGAAGAAAACAAAGGGCAAGCCAGCTGCTGTTATTGGCTATGATACTCGTTTTTTGTCAGCTGAATTTGCAACTGAAACAGCAAGAGTTTTAGCATCTCAAGGTGTGTTTGCCTACCTATCTGATGGTATTTCTACCACTCCGATGGTATCTTATGCTGCAAAAAACTTATCAGTTGATCTTGGGATTGTTATAACAGCCTCGCATAATCCAGCGGAATATAGTGGATTTAAAGTAAAAGCTGCATTTGGAGGGCCGGCTACACCGAAGCAGATTGAGGCAATTGAGAAAGAGCTCGAGCCATTACTTGAAAAAACTCCTCGTACCATTCATCCCGCCAAACTTCCTTCAGTAGATAAACTGATTAGTGAAGGGATGATTCAATATAGAAATCTAAGTGTTGATTATATCAAATACCTGCGAAAGAAACTTGATATAAAAGCAATAAGGGATTCGGGGCTGAACATTATTTATGACCCTATGTATGGCGCCGGTATTAAAACGTTAGAGAGAATTCTTCCAGATATTACTGTTTTGCATAATGAACATAATCCAGGGTTTGGAGAAATCGATCATCCTGAACCCATAGATGAGTGTTTGGGTGTACTAATGCAGAATATTAAAAAAGGTCAATACGATGTAGGGCTAGCTACAGATGGAGATGCTGATCGGATTGGTCTCTACGATGAAAAAGGTCGATTTGTGGATTCTCATCGTCTTTTTATGATAATGCTAAAATATGTCTACGAGGTTAAGGGGCTGAGAGGAGATGTAGCTAAGACAGTTTCGCTAACCTCTATGGTAAATAAGTATTGTGAAAAAAAGGGTATAGCATTACACCAAACACCGGTGGGATTTAAATATATAGCTGATCTGATGGCCAATGGTGATATCCTTGTCGGTGGAGAGGAATCAGGAGGACTAAGTACTAAGCTTCATATCCCGGAGCGGGACGGTATCTTCAATGGACTGTTTATCATGGAGATAATGGCACACCGTAAGATGTCACTCTCACAGCTTTCTGATGAATTAGATAAAGAATTTGGAAAGCATCGTTATAAGCGTCGCGATATCCGTGTAACACCGGAATTGCAAAAAAAAGTTAAAAGAACTTTTGATGCTAATCCGCAGAAAATAGGTGCTTATGAAGTTGTAGCTACTGACAGGACTGATGGATGGAAGTTTTTCTTTAGAGATGGATCGTGGTTGTTGGTAAGGGCATCGGGTACTGAGCCATTATTCAGATTCTATTGCGAGTCTGGTAGCAACAAGAAAGTAGAAGCCATTCTCGATACTGCATTTTCTTATGCAGGGATAGAATAAACAGAAGTTTTGCTAACAGGATTTCTCTCTCTGGGAGTTTACCAGGGAGATTCTTGTCTATATAGGAGTAGATATAATGAAAGTATTTTTAATATTATCATTTCTATTAGTGGCCTTGCCACTATACCCTCTGGAAATTATAAGCAAATATGACTTCAACAGAAGTGAAAAAGGATATACCTCGGAAGCAGATGATAATTATGTAATCACTAGAAAGGATACCACAATTGTTCTAAATAACAAATCAGATAGTTTTAGTTGGACTGGTTATTCTGCTGACTTATTTACTGATACCCCTTTCCGGATAGAGATGAGAGCTCGCGCACTTACCAATGGTAGATATTTTGGTTTCTTCTTTGATTATACCAGTGGTCGTGATTTTAACTTTTTTAGGATTACTGATAAGGATAAAGCATCGATAGAATACCGTTCTTCCAATAGCTATTATTCCATATTAGTGGATTCTACCGCACCAGTTGCTGGGGCTGGTGATTGGAATCTTTTAGCAGTGGAACACGATGGCAGGGGAAATCTAACTTACACACTTAATAATCAAACAATATATACCCAGACTGACTTCGTTGCTCGTCGTGGTAAATACGTTGGTCTTTGCCATGAAGAGCATGTTACATACGAAGTTGATTATTTAAAAATATTCCAACAGAAAAGAGAAATTAATCTTATTCAAAATATTCCGGACGAAAAAGACTTTAAAATCACCAAGTTACCCCCTTCCGTTAATACAAGGGAATATGAAGAAAGAATATCTATGGTTTCAGCCGATGGAAATACTCTTTATTATAGTAAAAAAAATCATCCCAAGAATATGGGGGGGATCAAGGATGGTGAAGAAGTTTGGATTAGCCGAAAAAATCGGGATGGGCAATGGGGTGAAGGAAAAGTAGGTCCCGATTCTTTAAATAGTAAATCTCCTACCTGGGTTGTGTCGGGTTCGCCAGATGGCAATATACTTATTCTCAGTGGTGTGCCAAAAGATGAAACAATGCAATTAGCCTATGAAGGCCTTTCTGAATCAAGATTGCTTCCCAATGGTCTGTGGTCATTACCTGAAAAAATAGATCTGCCAAATGCAGATACAGAATCCGATTGGATCAATTATTTTGTAAGCAGTGACGGCCAATATATACTGATGTCAGCTCAGAAGTATTCTTACTATGGCAACGATATATGGCTATATAAAAGAAACCAGGATGGGAGTTGGAGCGATACTATGAATCTTGGTCCAACTATCAATACTAATTTGGATGAAGGTAAACCCTACCTTTCAGTTGATAATAAAACATTATATTTCTATTCAAAGGGCCACCCTGGTTATGGTGGGGGAGATATGTTTGTTTCTCGTAGGCTTGATGATACATGGCAGAATTGGTCCAAGCCTCAAAACTTGGGTCCTTACATTAATTCAAATAGAAGCGATTTTGGAATTACTCTGGATGCTAATGGTAGCTTTGGATACTTAAATAGAGATGATGAAAATGGAAATTCAGATATCTATCGCTTTATCATGCCAGAGTCGGCTCGTCCGGAAGCTATACTGATTATAGAGGGTACAGTGATGGATAGCGAAACATCATCTCCTCTTGAAGCTAATATCCTATATAATGATATGGCTACCGGAGAGATATTGGGAAGAGGATCTTCAAATTCAACTTCCGGAGAGTATAAGATAGTCTTGCCCATGGGAAGAGGATATGGTATTTCTGCTGAGCGAGAAGGATATTATGCAATTACAGAATCAGCATCACCCAAAGATCTCCAACAGTCCCAGACCATCACAAAAGACATATTCATGCAGCCAATAAAACCTGGCTTTGCACTCAGGCTTAATAATCTTTTCTTTGAAACCGGGAAATGGGATCTGAGACCTGAGTCTAAGCATGAACTTAATAGAGTTATCAAACTCATTGATGAAAATCCCGAGCTAAAGTTTAGAATAGAAGGGCATACCGATAATGTAGGTAGTTCCGATAAGAATATAGTACTATCTCAAAACCGAGCAAAAAGTGTTGCAAGCTATCTTATCCAGAATGGAGTAAACCAAGATCAGCTGGAAGAGACAAAAGGGTTTGGAGAGAGTATGCCAGTTCGCAATAATTCTACACCGGAAGGAAGAAAGTACAATAGGAGGGTCGAGCTCAGAATCCTGGATAAATGATATTTATCTTGTCAAGCTCGGCACACACTTTGACTATATTGTCTATTGATTCAATAAAACGACCTAAAGCTGTAGAATGGCCAATATTCTAAAAGCACTGGCAGTGATGATAATATTCACAGCCAGTTGCCGTGGTGCAGATTTTCTTAAAGAAAGCCTTGTAGGACATTATGAGTTCGAATGTAATACGGAAGACTCAGGTCCACTTGCTCAGACTTTAACAGAATATGGTGATCCTGAGTGTACTGATGAAGGGCAGTTACTTCGTGGATATAAGTTCGATGGAGACGATGCCGTACTCTTTCCCACTAATAATTCTTCTCCTTATTATTCGGATTTAGGTTTCACCTGGTCGTTATGGATTAATCCCGATTCACTACCTACGAGCCAGCAAAACGAGATTGGAATGTCACTTATCTCATTTGCTGATTCCCAAAATGGTAATGATGTCTATCTTGGTTTTGGTTCCCCATATACACCTGCCAGAGAGCTTACGTTTCTTGTTGATGGTGCAGGTGGTGCAGGTGGCTCAGCTTTTCTGCTAGATGGTATATGCCGGCATTACCCGGAAGGTGGGTTTGAAGACAGTACCTGGTATCATATTGCTGGTGTAAGGGATTATGAAAACAAGACAGTTAGCCTCTATCTGAATGGTTTATTGGTCTCAACCAAAACATTTGAAGTGCAGGAACCTTTGGCAGCTAATAATCCAGGTGCTATAGCTGGTTATACAGAGGGTGGTGATCCTACTGATAATTTCAGAGGTACAGTTGATGAAGTTCGATTCTATCAAAAACCATTAACAGCTGAAGAAGTTTTAAAGCTATACTCATTGAAACCTGATCAATTAAGAAGTGATACTGATACTCTAGATTTCTTGGATATTTGGTGCGAAGACGATAAAACCCTGACTCTGGAAGTTTTTAATATCGGGCCTTCCAACTTTGATATAACAGAAATACAGCTAAAAGAAGGAACAGCTTTCTCTTTTACTGATCCTTCACCACTGACACTTACATATCCTGAAGCAGATACACTTGCTATAGATATTACTTTTACTCCAACAAACAGCAGGGGTTATAGCGATACTATATTCTTCTATAATAATCTTGGTTTCCCACCGCTGGCAATACCACTCATCGGTAACAGAGCTGCTTTTGCGGTAGATACTGTTGATATAGGGAATAATCTAATCTGTGCAGAAGATTTTGAATTAATTTTTCCCAAAGAGTTTAATGGAATTACACAAGGCAGAATAGTACAGGTAGAAAATATCTTATCATCCTATCCTGATATTACCACAGATTTAGCAATAGGAGATGAGCTTAATATCGGTTCGAATGATGAAATTACATTTACATTTAGCCCGACAGAAGCCATATCACTCAATGACAGCATAATAATCGATTTTTCGAACTGTTATTTAAAGAAAAAAATTATGCTGAAAGGAAGATTCATTGATGATACAATTCTATATAATCCACTAGTTGATTTTGGTATTCGCTCAAGCGGAGAGCTCCTTGATACTACTATATATGTTGTTTATCCGGCTTTGGCCGAAGAGTTTTCTGAGAACATAGAAATTATTGACTACAAGTGGTTAGTTGATCAGGGTATTTATCGTCTGGAAGATCAAACCGGAAATAACGATATGTTTTCCGTTTCCGGAGATACTGTTCGTTTTGGCATCAGCGCAATACCACCCCCAGATCTGGTTCAGGATACATTACAGATTACTTTCAAAACTCCTTGTGGTAATAGATCAATACCAATTGCGATAAGTACAAATGGTCAGTTTGTGGCAAAAGCTACCCTAACACCTGAAGAATTATATTTCTCAAATCTAGGGGAACAGCAAGAAGTTAAGATAGTTTTCTCTGAAGTCACTGATATTATTGCTTCTGGTATCACGGACATCTCATTCGACTTAGTTTGGAATGGATCAATAATGACAGCTCCGGATGAAGTAAATCTTGATATCGATGGTCCATATACGGTTCGATCCGGCTTTACAATTAGAGCTTCAGAGATTCTTAATGAATCCGTTGTACTTTTTTTAGCTCAAGGAACACTTGGTAATACCCTTGTTGATTCGATGAGGATAGAGAATATTTCAGCACAAGGTGGCTATTATAGTTTTGCCAGCTCAGCTGCTAGTATTCAGATAGATAAAGACTGTATAAATGCGGAAGATTTTCTACTCTTCAAAAAAGAATCTTTACTCGAACTCAGTATTGCACCTAATCCGGTTACAGGAGCTACCTTAACAGGTACATTGGTGACCCCAACGGAAACAAATGAGATAAAATATACTATTATCGATATCAGCGGCAATATTCTTCAGACCGGTAATACTATTCTTGATGGTCAAAAATTTGAGATAATATCGATCCGAAACATTTCCAAAGGTAGCTATATCTTACAGATTGAAATTGAGACTAATGCAGGTAAGATGTCATCTTCAATTAATTTCAAGGTGACTGAATGAGAATAGTAATCGCCATATTACTATTAATTATCGCAGGGCAATTTGTTAACCTTTTTCCCCAGACCTATACGTTGGGCGCTAAAGGTGGTCTGCAAATAAATTCATATACCTCTTCTTTCAGGGGATACAATGGAGATGCTACCTGTTGTACTGATTATGATGCAGCATCAGGATTAGGACCTTCATTTGGGCTGTTTGGGGAGATGATGTTGTCCGATCAAATATCTCTGGGCACTGAGATAGGGTACCGCAATTTATCAGCGGATTATCTGGTTAGCCAGACACTTCCAATTGGTATCGATGGCCGAACAGTTATTGCAGATATGGAGTATGCACTCGATAACACAATTTCAGCTCTTAATATTCTGCCATATGTTAAATATGATATGGATTGGATCTATGTAACTGCAGGTCCTTCTTTTTCTTTACCTATTGCTGCTACTTATCAAAAAAAAGACAGGAAGCTATCTCCGGACGATGTTGTTTTCAGTGATGGTACTAATATTTATGGTGCTTCCGATGGGGATATCTCAGATATTGCTTCCTTGCTTTTCGGAGTAGATTTAGGCTTGGGAACTAAATTCACCTTCGGTAGCAGGCAGGAGTATACTCTATTAGTAGAATCTGGTATTATCTATTATCTGGGGGAAGCTGTATCCGATACAGAGATGCAAATAACCAGTTTCCCAATTGAACTTGGGGTATCCTATGCTTTTCAAGATGCCAAGGAGACGATTGAGCAAACAATCTTCCAAATTGATACAGTAAAGATTCAGAAAGAATTAGCGACTTCCAGTATTGATCTGGAACAGGAGTTACGAAAAGGGAAGGAGATTAAATCGGAGCAAAGGCAAGAAGAGAAAGATGCTATTTATGAAATAACAACAGTCTTACGTACAGATACACTGATAACATATAACACTAATTCCAATCAGCAACCTATCGAGCAGAATCTGCTTGTTGCTTCTCTGTCTGCAAAAGGTGAGAACGAAAATGGTAAACTATCAGAGCTCAATGCAATCTCTGCCAGCATCAGATTAACCAAAGACATTTATCCATTATTACCTTATATATTTTTCGGTGAAAATAGTGCCGAGATCCCTGAACGCTATAATACACGTACTGATATTAATAACTTTGATCCCAATGAAATATATCCAAGTCCTATTGACTATCACCATAATAATCTGAATTTTATTGGGCTCAATTTGGTCGAGAATCCTGAAACATCTATCAGGATTTTTGGATATTCCGATAGAACTTCAGAGGATGCCAGCTGTGAATTAGCCCGCTCCAGGGCTCAAGCTGTTCAGGACTATTTGGTTGAGAGATTTGGTATTGATCCGTCTAGAATTAGGATTATGGAATTTGGTTTGGATAAATGTGTACCTGCTAACGAAACTCGATCCCAGTCCGAACAAGGATATGAAGAAAATCGTCGAGTCGAGATTACTAGTTTCCAGCCTGATAAAGTATTTGCAGTAAGCAGAGTAAGCTACTCTGAGCCTATCAAAATATCTCCACAGTCCATTAAACTATATCCGGACGTATATAATAGAGTTACCTTTATGGGAGATTCGCATAATGAATACGAAGCTAACTGGACCCTGACTGCAACTCAAAATGGAGCTGTACTATTTGAAAAATCAGGTTATGGAAAAACAGATGAGATAGAATTTAATCTTAATCGAGAGACAGCCACTAATATTTCGGAAGGTAGCCTGAAGCTAAAACTAGTAGGTGATTACCGCTATGCTAAAGCAGTAGATGAGTTAAATATTCCGATTACCAAGGATACTCTTGAAAACGAAGTGCAATCACTTTCCCTTGCCCTTTTTGAGGTATCTTCTTCTCGCCTTAATAATGATGTTAAGAAATCCTTGCTCTCATTTCTTTCTAATATACCAGTAGACTCTGAAATAACAGTAATTGGCTATTCGGATAATCTTGGCGATGAGAGTAAAAATAGAGAACTTTCAAAAGTCCGGGCTGAAGCAGTAGCAGCTGTAATACGAGATATAGACTCTGATGTAAAAATTGCCAAAATAGAAGGAAGAGGAAGCGACTCCTATCCGCCTGGTGTTAGTTCTTATTCGACACCTGAAGAACGCTTTATTAGCCGAACGGTACAAATACAAATATCAAATAAGCGCTAAATAGATTCTTCCTTTCGTAACATACTCTTACGCCATGTCCGCAGTCCAACTACAGACATAATAGTATAGATTACGGCTAGTCCTGCATAAATAGTCAGGCCCTTGATACTATAAAGACCTATTGACATCAGGTTCAGGATGATCCAATAATACCAGCCACTGAATATTTTTCTGGTCTCAAAAAAAGTGGCAATGAAAGAAAATATAGTGGTGCATGCGTCAAAATAAGGATAATCGGCGTCGGTCCATCTACCCATAAAAGTTCCCAGGGTAAAAGCTAAAACACCTCCTCCCAAGACAGTAGGGATGTGTCTGATTACCTTTATATCAGTAACAGGTAGGGAATTCTTTTTGGAACCTCGGCTCCACTTGAACCAGCCATATCCCCCAACCACAGCATAAAAAAGGTAGAGAATAGTTTCAGAGTTCAGATTGCTGACGTAAAATAGATATGCACCCGAAAGCGAACCCAATATGCCAAATAACCAGCATCCTATATTCTCCCTAATTAATAATAGAAGAAATATAATATTAGCAACTACTGAAAATATTTCAAGTGCTAGCAGTAGATTCAAAACAATAACCCCATAATGACATTAATAGCATCTCAAAAATACAGTCGGTTGCTACAAGTTCAGCCAAAAGATCTCAAAAATGCAGACAGAAACGAAAAAGCCTCACCGAAATTAATCGGTGAGGCTTTTTAGCATTAATACTTTCTCTTTATTTCACTAATTATTGGCCTTAATAAATATGGTATATTCTTCATTATTCAAATTCGAATAATATCGGAAGCCTACCAGTTCATCATTCCGGTCGGTGTCTAGTATCTTTTCCAGATAATCAGTTGCCGAATTATTATAAATGTACTCGTAATCCAGCTCTGCTGATGTATAGCCACTCTCATAAGGGTCGGGCTGATCAAAGGAGATGATATAGGCTACGGCACCTCCCAATCCTTCAGTAGTAGTGGTGATAGAATGGCTTGAGACAGTTTGATTATTAGCAATATTTGTACTGTCCACATAATGCTTCACAGTATCCATCACCATATTTACCATTGTCTGTGTTGGCGTAACTGTACCTGAATTAGGAGTTATATACATAAATCCATAAGCATCCTGCCCACTAGTATCTCTTGCCTCCAATACCATTGAGTTATTGTTATTAATATTGTTAATATTCCTTATGGTTTTCTGTGTATTATAGTCAAATTCTGCTAATGGTTTTGCGTTTGTTCCTTCAAGGATAGTATTTGTCCCCTCATAAGACATAGCAACGAGATTAAAGTCTAGATCTCTACCTGTTACAGAAACTAACAGAGCATCTTCAAATATTTGAGAAAAGACTATATCATAATAATCATCACTACTTGTAGGATTATTATTAAATACAACCTGGGTATCAGATTGGCTATGGCTTGTAAAGCTAAGCATACATATTGCTAAAATAAATATCTGTTTCATATTAATCTCCTATCATAATTTTCTTTGTATAAATCTGATCTTTATATATACAGGAAACTAAATATACACCATTCGGTATATTATCAAGCTTTATTGTTTTATTTCCTTGGTTTATTTCATCAAGCAGGATTTGGCCACCGATTGAACAAATAACAATTCGAACCTTATCAATATCTACATTGATGTCAATCTGTTTTCCCCCTTTATTATTAATAAATCTAGTGTCAAAATTTATGTATGGTTCGATACCACCTCTTTTGTTGTTACCGCTCCATTCTGACCAATACAAACAAGTTGATCCATGACCAATGCATTCTTGACCCCGAATTAACGCACCAGTTGGTGATCTAAGTTCATACCACCACCAGAAGTTGCCATTTTCATCTGTCACGGTCCATGTTTCTCCAAAATTGCCATTTGGATACCGAACAATTTTATATTCATAGCTTAAATCAGCGAAAGTAGTAATACTACTTATGGCTATTAATAATAGTGGCAAAAGTAGTCTTTTCATAGTCCTCCTCCCCACATTTGTATGTGCTGAAATAAAATGATTGTGGACATAATGCCCTCCTTAAATAGATGATAAATAAAATATCTTCGGGTAGGCATGAAAAAGGGGTGTCCTTGATCCATTCCTAATATATCGTGGTACTCCCCAGCACCAAGTTCATACAAGAAATGGGAACACCCCCATATCGTGTATGGAGGAGTTCCTATCTCTGGGGTATGAACTATTGAAAATGGGGAGTTTTCGATATATCCCAAAGAGTAGGTTGACTCTTATAAGTCTTTATATGTCTTTTTGTCTATGTTTCTATAGTGATTGGCTTTTGTTTATGATGGTACAATATAAGTAAAAGAGGCCGATATCCTCTTAAAGGATAACGTGACAAGTTCAGCCTGTTGTCCTCCAAAATTTCCATTCTGTATCACAAATAACAAAGCACCACCAGATTTTATCCGGCAGTGCCCCGTGAGACCTATTTACAACGGCTGTCATTAAACGGTCGCATTTATGTTCATGAGCTTAATATCTATAGAGGATATAGGAACAAGTAGAGGAGAAGGTATGGGGGTGTGAAAGGGTGACATGATAAGTAAATTATTTGTTAAGTTAAAGTACACGTATTAAGTACTCACCCACTTAAAATTGAATCTTTAGTGGGCTATATAGTTTTCTTTGTTACCATTATTAACCATTAAAATGAAAAGAAAAGTTATACTACTTCTATTTATCATACTGCTTGTAACATTGAGTTGGGCAAATAAAAAACAAGACTCACAAAATCAAGTAGATTTTAAGAAAGAGAATAGTACTTATGTTATAAGGAATGTAAATATTATTCCGATGACAGATTTTAATAATGTCATGGAAAATTCAAATGTTGTAATTAAAGATAATAAGATTATAACTCTTAACGGCAATTATCCAAAAGATGCCGTAATAATTGATGGTACAGATAAATGGCTTATCCCAGGTCTGATAGACATGCATATACATGGATTCGCTGACATCAATTTTGGTTCGACATATCCTACAAAAGGTGCCACTTTTTTTGCAGATAATCAGGATGTGATGTTGCTTTACGTGGCAAATGGTGTTACTACAATACTCGATCTCAATGCACGGGCAGAAAATTTTGGTCAGAGAAATGAAATAATCAAGGGAGAAGTGATTGGTCCTCGTATAGGTTTAGCTGCATTAATAAATGGTGGAAGTGGTGATGGAAGAATAGCTAATACACCATCGGAGGGACGACAAAGTGTTCGCCTTGCTAAAGCTGAAGGTTACGAGTTCATTAAAGTGTATTCACAACTCAATCAAAACACTTTCGAGGCTATTCTGGATGAAGCAAAAAAACAAGACATGAAAGTTATTGGGCATATTCCGAATGCATTTCAAGGACAACTAGAAAAAGCTTTTATTCCAAATTTCGGGATGGTTGCTCACGCTGAAGAATATGCAAAACATTCTTTGGATTACAGTGATGAAGAAATAGATAAGTTTGTTAATCTTGCTCAAGAGAATAATACTTGGCTAACCCCAACTCTTATAACAATAAAAAGAATAGCAGATCAAGCACGTTCACTAGATAGTGTAAGAAATCTTGAAGGGTTCCAATATATCCATCCATTAATGCAAAGTAAATGGCTTACATCAAATAATTATAATAAAGGTACTAGCCCTGAGCGCATATCACGACTGGAAAAAATGATTGATTTCAATAGCCGCCTAGTGATTGCTTTTAAGAAAGCGGGTATACCAATAGTTGCTGGAACAGATTCAGGGTGTTCTGGTGTTATATGGGGGTATTCACTTCACGATGAGTTAGAGCTATTGGTTGAAAGTGGATTTACCCCGCAAGAAGCGTTATTATCTGCTACAAAACTACCATCAATATGGTTAGGTTTAGATGACAAAATTGGAACTATAGAAGAAGGAAAACTTGCTGACTTAATATTACTAGATGCCAACCCTTTAGATAATATAAAAAACACGAAAAAAATATCTAGTGTATTCTATGATGGAAACTGGATAAGCAAAGAAACAATAGAATCGATGCTTGCCGACCTGGCAAAGCGTAATTCAGTTAATATGGATAAATATGAGTGGAAAAAAAGAAAAGAGTTTTAACAACCTTCTTATTTTTCACCTATGGCCATTGTTACTTACATATCGCACAGATCCTCCAATTTCCCCTGAGGATATTGAGTTGAAACAACTAAAAAAAGAATCTGAATATATTATCAAGATGATGAGTTTATAGTCTTAATTACCCTGAAGAGCCTGTCCCTCTACCTAAGCAAATTCATGAAGATAGTTTTTACACACGTGTTCTTTTTGTATCACTAGATTCAAATAGGGATGTTTATTATAAAGGTAATTACCATTTAGTGACAGAAAAGCTGCTACAAGCTCTACAATAGGCATATCTATCTTAATAAACGATCAATTTTGTTTCCACCATTGACTCCATAGCATATTTTATACCTTCACGTCCAAAACCCGAATCACCTACTCCTCCATAAGGCATAGCATCCATTCTGAAGCCAGGTACAGAGTTGAATATAACTCCACCATAGCGTAGCTCATTCTGCGATAGTTTCATATTTTCTAATGAATCAGTATATACACCACATTGCAAGCCGAATCTGGTATCATTAGCAATATTCACTGCTTCGGCAAAATTCTTAGCTCTCTGTAGTACTCCAAGTGGTCCGAATACTTCATCTCTGATTACCTTACTATTATCTGCCGCATTTTCAATTAGGGTTGGATGGTATAGATTATGTTCCGAGTTATATTCTCCTCCGGTTAGTAATTTCCCTCCACTTGCTTTGGCTTCATTCACCCATTCATTAATTCTAACCAGATCCTGCTCAGATATAAGACTCCCAGATACAGTACCAGCCTCATGAGGGTTGCCAAACTTAGTAGTCTCAACCTCTGCTATTAGTCTATCCCTAAATTCCTGGTATATCTCATCTACGATGATAATTCTCTGTGTACTGATACAAATTTGCCCAGCATACAGAAGCACTCCGTAAGCTACTTCTTTAGCTGCCTTTTCCAGATTAGCATTTTTATCAATGATTACAGGAGCATTGCCACCAAGCTCAAGGGTCACATGCTTTTTACCACTTCGGGCCTTAATGCCCCAACCAACCTTATCACTCCCGGTAAAAGATATTTTCTGGACTCTTTCAGATTCCACAATCATATTCATCTTACTACCTGGTGTAATTACTAGATTAAACATGCCTCTGGGTATATCGATTCCATCAATAATCTTAGCAAACTCTACCGCAGTAAGAGGCGTACTGCTTGCTGGTTTGATAATAATACTATTCCCGGTAGCAATAGCAGGAGCTACCTTATGCATCATTAGGTTTAGTGGAAAATTGAAAGGAGTTATACCAGCTATTACACCCATCGGCATGTACTGGGTAAAGGCTGTCCGACCTACAGCCATGCCATAATCAATGTTTAGTTTCTCTCCCTCAAATCTAATTGCATTCTCTGCTGCCAGCCGCAAGGTTTGTTCAGCTCGTACTAATTCAGTATTTGCATAGTCAACAGGTTTCCCAGCTTCAGCAACTATAGTCTGAACAATAATTTCCTTTCTTTCCAGTAGCTTATCAGCCATAGAATGGAGTATATGTTTGCGTTCTCCGGCGCTTAGGTGCTTAGTTATTCCAAAGGCCGTATTCGCAGAATTTATGGCCTTGATTACATCAGGCTCCGAGGCCATTTGTATTGAACCTATCTCTTCTTTGGTATATTTATCATAGACCCTGAGTTGATCACCACTGCCATTTTGGAATTTGCCGTCAATATAATTCATGATTAATTGAAAGGTATAGGTTGTTATAATGATTATTGGAACAGACCAGATTTGCCATATCGACTAGATATTCTTGCCATAGTAGTATTGGCCTGTTATTCTTCCATCAAATATTGCTGTTCTGGGTAGATATGCCCACTCGCTGAAGCCTGTTCTTTTCATTAATCTAATACTGGCTTGATTCTCTTCCAAGATAATGGCAAAAAGTGTTATAATACCCAGGTCAGGACATTTATCTGTTATACACTCTATTAAGGCTTGGCCAATACCTCTTCCTCTATGCTTTGGGTCAACATAGTAGCTAATCTCGGCAGTAATTCTTAGTGCTTTTCTTTCAGCTCTGTAAGGGCTTATATACGAAAATCCTGCTATATCTGTATCTGCTTCACAAACAATGATTGGATATTTATCTGAAGGATGATTATGAAAGAAATTCTCAAAATACTCCAATGGCAGCTGGTCTGTAAAAGCATTTGCACCACCTTCGGCTATAGCTATATTATATATTTTGGCTATATGGGGTATATCAGATGTTTGAGCGTATCGGTATAGCATGAAATAATTCCTAAACGATCTGAAATATAGATCTGTTGATTTTGCCAATACTACAAGGCAATTCTACTGTCATCAGCTGTTATCAATAGTTCTATAACAACAGGATTATGATCAGATATCCTTAGTGCATTTCGTTCAGATATTCCTAATTCTTTCTGCATATCATATACGTATCCTGAACTAAATTCATCTAGTAATTTATAGTTATAAATGATATTATCATAGTTTTTTGTGCCTCGAGTATTCGTGCGGCTGGATTGGGGTATAGCCCATGCTACATTTTGGATTCTGGTAATATCATCAAAATCAACTGGGCCAGCGTTAAGGTCTCCCATTAATAATAAATGTTCATGCTTGGAGCTATAATAATTGTAAATATCATCTAATACATTGATTTCTTGCTCTACAATATCAGGGTCAGTATGGATATTGATTATGGTAAATTCGAACTGACCACTTTCAAATGTACACAGATAGGGTTCGCGATGCAGGAGATCTTCAGGGTCGGGCCATGATTCGCAGAACTGGAGGTCAAATTTGTCTTTTCTATAAATGAAGGCATACTGTTCTTTGGAAATAGTACGGCCAAGACTAGGTCCAATCGCTAGATTCCACTTCTCCCTTCCAAGTTGATCGACAAGTATTTGGATTGCCTGTCCAGTTTTATCCCGAATTTCCTGAATAGCCACCATGTCAAAATCTTGTATGATTTCTATTAGGTTTTTCATCACATCTTCTTTCTTGACCTTGCTTCGCCCGAAGACTTGAATATTGAAAGAGGCTATTTTGATAATCTCCTTATCCGAATGATTGAGATTTTTTCTTTGGCTCTCTAAGTATTCCGGTAGCGAAGTTGGAGTTTGGGAATCACTATTAGTATTCTCATTTATGGGCACAAAACCTAAACTATAACATGTATTCACAAACTCTTCTTCGTTAAGAACTCTTTTGAGAAGCCTTGGCATAAGGTCATATACAGTCGTCAGGTAGCCTTCGGAATAAACACTTATTTTGGTGTTATTTTCAGTACATGATACAATACAGAGTGATAGTATAAATATGATAGCTATTATTCTTCTTTTCATTTTAAGAGATATATCCTTTTATATAAGAATACCATGTATTGAGTATGTCTTGCTCACCTTAGATATTGTAAAATAAATATAGTAAAAAGACTGATAGAACCAGCCATATTTTGTAAAATTGCGTGGACTACAGCCTATCCAAATACTATCTTATTTTCTGTGTATGAAAAATACAATTAAGTGTCCTCATTGTAAGAGTACCATTGATATTGAGTCAGCTTTGTCTCATAGGCTGGAAGAACAGCGATTAGAGTTTGAGCAGAAGTCAATACAGATTAGAGAGTTGGCCGAAAAAGATTCAGAGTCTAAGATATCAAAGCTTTTAGAGCAGGTAAAAGCAGCTGATCAGAGAGCAACAGAAATGGCTGAAAAAGCCAGGTTAGAGACTCATAAGAAATCTATGGCTGAGCTGGAGAATCGTGAGAAAGAACTAAGGGCTAAATACAGAGCTGAACAGGAAGAGTTGGAACAGCAGAAGAAGCTTGAGTATGCAGAGCTTGAGAAAAAATTATTTAGAGAGGCAGAAGAAGCTGCAAGCAAAAAGCAGAGATTGGAAAATGAAAGCTTACAAAAACGTATTGTAGAAGCTGAAGAAGAGCGAGAAGCCCTTGTACGAGAGAAACTAGATCGCGAAGAGCAACTTTATAAACTGCGGAAGAATAATACAGATCAGCTGGAAGAGATGCAAAGACAAATGCGTAGGGCAAGCGAAGAAGCAAAGGGGGAAGCTGCAAGGGAGGCTCGGCGGCAGATGGAAGAAGAGATGGAAGAACAAGAGAAGAAGCATAAACTGAGAGAGGAGGATCTTAAAAGGCAGCTTGAAGATCAGAAAAAACATGCAGAAGAAGCTGTTCGGAAGGTCAATCAGGGCTCGATGGAAAGGCAAGGAGAGGTTTTTGAAGATTATATAAAGGACCAGATAAAAAGAGAATTCCCTTTTGATGAAGTAGAAGATGTGCAGAAAGGGATTAATGGAGCAGATTTGGTACTGACGGTTAAGAGTGAAGCTTTTCGTTCATGTGGAGATATTTTGATCGAAGTAAAACGTACTAAGACATTTGGTAGTAACTGGATCAGTAAGTTAAAGAATGATCTTCTGGCAAAGGGTGCTAAAGTAGGAATCATAATTACCCAGACTTTACCAGCTGATGTTAGAAAGTTTGATATTATCGATGGAGTTTATATATGTTCGGAAGATATTGCTATGCCATTGATCAAATCATTAAGAAAAACACTGCTGGAAATAGATGCGCTTGTCCTAACTCAGGTAGGTAAGGATGATAAGATAGAGAAGTTGTATGATTTTATGACAAGTAAAAAGTTTTCCGAACCATTTGGTGCGGTGATTAGAACATATGATTCACTCCGTCTTCAGCTTGAGAAAGAGAAAAGATCAGTACAAAAATCATGGAAAATTAGAGAATCTGCGCTTAGTGATGTATTTGATTCGATGAATGCTATTTATGGTCAGATACAGTATATTGCTGGTGGAAATGTATCTGTCAGTGAACTCGATGAGGATGAATATGAGGATTATGAGGAAGTAGCTTCTGATAAGTTAAATAATAAGCAAGATAGACTTTTGGAAGAATAGAAACATGCCCAATATAGATATACTTATAGTTGGTCTTGGTAACCCGGGTCCGCAATATGAGACTACCCGCCATAATATAGGCTGGCTTATACTTGATGAATTTATGGAGAGCAGAGAACTGAGTTTCTCAGAGCCCTCTAATTATCTTATAACTGAGTTTAAATTTGCAGGGAAAAGATGTGCTCTGATGAAGCCTCTGACTTATATGAATCTTAGTGGTAAGGCTGTCAGGAGCTACGCAAATAAGAATAATCTGACACCTGATAAGATAGTTGTAATAAGTGATGAATACAATTTTTCACTTGGTAGGATAAATCTTAAGAAAGGTGGTTCTGATGGCGGTCACAATGGTCTCAAGTCTATAATTGAGGAGTTAGGTACCGCAGCATTTTGGCGCTTAAGGGCTGGTATAGGTAGAGATTTTGGTCCTGGGGGGCTTGTTGATTATGTATTGGGACAGTTTTCTGAAGAAGAGATTCAAGAATTGGAGCAATCAATTGCTAAAGGTGCGCTAGCAATTGGAGAAATATTAAAAAATGGTCCGCAACGATCTATAGCGACTATTAATAGTACTAACAAAGAAGATAGTCTTAAGAAGCCTACTGACTAATAATATTTATTATTTAACTAGACCGTCTGCAAGATCTACTAGATCATGGATATCAGCCAGATAGACGATAGCTTTTTGATTCTCTTTCTCTTGTACTTTGAAGTATACTTTGGTTATGATATTGAAGCCACCGTGTTCACCTCTTTTCCTTAGAGCTACTCGAAACTTATTATTCCCGGTACCAATGCTTTTGCCTCGCATTGGGTTTTCTATTAATTGTGCTTCAAGCTGTGTCAGTTCTTTTTTTAGGGAAGGGTATTTATTATAAAGTTTGCGAGCACTTCGGCGGAAGTTTGGTGTGGTTATTATTTCTATGTTATCAGATTGTTCCATCGAATATCCCGTCTCTATTGTATTTCATCAAGGAAGGCATGTAAAGCTACTTTGGGCAGAGTGCCCTTTTCAATTTCATATATCTCTCTTATAGCATCCTCCATGGAATCATCATGTTTCAGATCGTTAATCTCATTTAACAGTTTCTGGAAGTGTAAGATTTCGATCTGAACAGCAATAACTTCACCTTTCTCGTCAGATACATATCTTATCTTCGACTTGGCTGATCGGGTCTTTCCCATTATTATAACTGTCCTTGATTGATGTCACTAAGTGATATACCATATTGCTAGTACCAAAGCAAAACCTATGCCAGCATAGCTAATGATCCTGGTCTTAAGAGGTGGAATGTATTCTTCACTGATGTTGGGGAGTTTCATGGCCCAAACGTTAAGAGTTCCGAAAATAGGTGCAGCTATGAATGCAACAGTAGTGACAAAGTCTATTAAATCTGTCATACTGTCTTGGAAACCCCATATCACTACTACAGCTGAGGCTGAAATTAAGAATATTAGAAACTTATATGAAAAAAATCTCTGTAAGATTGTCGGTATTTTCAGTACTTTGATAGTTTCTTCAATGGCTCTTGGATATGCATCAATAACTGTTAGGGTCGTTGAGCCCATTGTAGCTAATGCAACAAGACTAATTATGGGTAAGGCCCAACTACCCAGATTGCTTGTATAAAGAAGCATTAGCTGCCGTACAAAACCAACAGCACCTGATGATACATTCTGACCACTGCTGAAGAGTACTAAAGCACCCAAGCCTAAAAACAAACATGCAAGGATTGTTGTGGCTATGTACCCTACATTGAAGTCAAATAATGTCTGTTTAAGACTGATTTTCTTACCTTCCTCTTTTTCTTTTTCCAATGCCCAAAGGGATGACCAACTTGATGCTTCGACAGGAGCTGGCATCCAACCAACCAATGCTATCAAAAAACCAAATTCGATATGTCCTGAGAAAGGTATTAATGAGTCTGAAAGACTATTCGCGATTTCGGAACTGGGTGGTGGCGAGAATAGAGCAGTAATAAATGATATAACTGTAAAGATAGAAAGCATAATAATTAGATATTTGACTATTCTATCTAGTAGCTTATAACTGCCTTTATAAAGTATGAGAGCAACAACAGCAGCTACTATAATAGCAAGAGCTGTTAGAGAAATAGATTCGGCCTCAATACCCAAAAAATCTGTCAATAAAAACTTGATGATGGCGGAGGTTACTATTGTTACTCCGGCAGCACTGATTACAGATGTTAGTAGATTAAGCAGGAGAAACATAGCAGCTGCAGCAACTCCTATTCTTCGGTATCCGGCTATGATACTTTCACCAGTGGCTGCAGTATATCTTTGCCCATATTCAAAGAAAGGATACTTGAATATGTTTGCTAAAATTACTACAAGTAAAAGTGAGAAGCCATAGCTGGCTCCTGCTCTGGTTGACTGGACTAAGTGTGAAGCTCCTATAGCAGCCCCAGCAAACATCAGTCCAGGGCCCAATTTGGCTAATATATCTGTTAAAGCCCTGATTATACTAAGCTAAACAATGGATACGAAGAAAAAAAATATCTATCAGAAAGATGGATAGTAAGTCAGGACCAGTTTGGGTATTGAGAAATATCTGGAAAAAGCAAGATCTTGATATAATTTAGTCGAATTGACCTGGGTCTCAGTATCGTCGTATATATAGAAGTTCCCCGTATAATCTTCAGGGCTTACTACAAGAGTAAAAGAGAAACCAAGATTCAGTACGCCAAAATCTGTAGCATAGTCATATCCTACACCAAAGGATCCACCCAATAGTGCTTTGTTAGTAATAAATGTCTTAGGCTCAACCTGATCTTCGGTACCTTCGATAGGCACTGAATATGTTTCACTGGCATTTATCAAACCTCCACCTATACCAATAGTAAATTGCAAAGGATTATTTGGATTCAAGACAAAATGGGCTTGACCAAGAAACAAATTATATAGATAGGGGTCGATATTGGCATTTTCGTTTGAAATTTCTTCATTAACCGATCTAAGGTATGAAAGCTCTACCATTATGTATCTATTAACGAAATAGTTTAAGTTAACTCCAAGTGCCAGAAGTCCCGCGTAAGAGCGAGATGATATTCCTTCAGAGCCATCTGCTTTGGGGTAGGGTATCTTATTTATTATTGTATTTGTACCAAGGGGCAGACCAATACCAAAACTTTTTACAGTGGAGTTATCCACTTCTTCGTCTTCATCTTCATAACCTTCGTACCTGTCATCAGCTTTCATTTCGCCCAATCCAATGAGCATTATCATAGCTACTAGAGAAAATTTAAAGAATTCCATGGCATTTTTAGTGGAGTGATGTATTACTTCTTCCAAACTTAAGCTTTTTAGCTCAGCGATTTTTTTTGCTACGTTTTGTACCATCGAAGGTTCGTTCCTCTTTCCTCTGAAAGGAACTGGCGCCATATATGGGGCATCTGTTTCAATCATGAACTTATCCAATGGAACTTGCTCAATAGTTTCAGCATGAGCAAATTTTTTAAATGTGATATTTCCAGTAAATGAGACAATGAGTCCTGTATCTAAGGCTTCATTGAGAATCTCAGGCCCTACAGAGAAGCAGTGAAGTACTCCTTTAAGATTATTACCATTTGCCTGTCCCTTCTTCTTCCCAAACATTTCAATACAATCTAACTCAGCCTCTCGGCTGTGAATAATAGCCGGCAATCCAGTAGCCGCAGCTAGGTCTAAGTGCCAATTAAAAACTTCGTGCTGTATTTTTTTAGGAACGAAATCATAGTAATACTCAAGACCAATTTCGCCAATTGCAACTGTTTTGCTCAGTTCGGTCGTATTTTCTATTACTTCTGCTATACTAGTATCAAACTTATCTGCCGAATGTGGGTGTATACCAATTCCTTGATATATGATTTCAAATTTTTCAGTGAGAGATTTTAGTCGTTGAAATCTTGTTGGTTCGATTGCAGGGACAACAATTTTTTTTATGTTTGCTTCTTCAGCTCTCAGAACAATATCTTCAATATCATCGGTAAATTCATCACCATCGATATGCGAATGTGTGTCAATTAGGAAATCAAATTTGTTATCACTCAAGATGATGCTGTAATTAATTAATGAATTGACTTTTATAATGGTATTAATACGTTTTGATTGTTGCTCGGTTGTGTTTGAATGTTAAGAAATATCTTGGTTTGTGAATTATTGTAACTATTGTTTAATGTATTTTTGCTGATAATGGTTAGAGATTTTATTGGCACGTATTATGCGGTACAATTAAAAGATAGCCATGGATGGCTCAATATAGACAACAGGACGAAACTTCTATGATCTTCAGACAGCATATGTTCAAGAAGGGGCTCCCTCTTATGAACAGGGCGATGGATGCTTATGCTCTGCGGCAGCAGACTACTGCAAAGAACATTGCTAATGCAAGTACACCTCATTATCGACCCGAACGGGTTCGTTTCGAAGAATTATTCCATAAACAGAATGTTGTAATCTCTGGTGCTAAAACTCAGGGAAGCGATTCTGTCAATATCCCTATCGGCAAGCGTACTGGTGATGCGGAAGAAGGTGTTAAGGCAGAAAGGGAAATTCCTGAACCTGATATCTTTTTCTCCGGGGAAACTCATGTAAATATTGACAAGGAAATGTCAGAAATGGCTCAGAACCAAATACGATTTCGTTTTGTTTCCCTAAGAACTAAATCGTATTTTCAGGGAATGTCGAATGCTATTACTGGAACATCCAGGGGCTAAAATATCTAAATTATAGTGTTTGGTTAAATATGTGCATGACAGTTAAAGTGCAGATAAGTAGCCAAAGTGTTTAACAAAATTAGGTGGTAGGATGGCCGAGAATATCTTCTCATCATTTGATATAAGTGGTCAGGGAATGTCTGTCCAGAGGATGAGGCTTAGTTCTGTTGCGCGCAATATAGCTAATGCAAACACAACTAATGGAGTTGATGGCAATCCTTATAGAAGAGAGGTTGTCGTTACCCGGCATATTCCAGGAAGTCCGTTTGGTGATGAGATGGACTATTTCATTTCTATGGATAGGACTAGTTCAGCTCATGCTCCTACAGCAAAGATGGGGGATTATCCTCCTGATAATGATGTGCTTAAGTCAAGGGTGGCATATGATGAGTCTCCACCAAGACTTGTGTTCAATCCAGGGCATCCGGACGCTGACGAAAACGGCTATGTTAAACTGCCAAATATTAATGTTGTTACGGAAATGGTAGAGATGATAACGGCGCAGCGTACATTTGAAGCCAATACACAAGTCGTAGATTCGGCTAAGAATATAGCAAGAAATTCATTAGAGATATAATTGATTGCTAGTAAGTCCTTGGGGGGCAAGGGCTTATAAATTGGCACATGCTTTGTCACAAATATTAGCAGCATAACAGAGGGTACATATACTTAGGGCGTAATATGAAGAATTATTAATTTTGAACTCAGACACCAAAATCTATGAGAATCAAAGGTTACGACATATATGGGCTCGAAGATCAATCTTTCCTTAGAGACACTGTTCGTATTGATCAGGAAAGAAGTGGAGATAATAGAGCTGTTATCGATCAGGATACAGTAAGGTCATTCCAAGAACGACTTGATCGTTCTAAAGATCTTATTTCTACATCGGAGAAGCAGTTCTTTAAAGAACTTTTTCCCGAATCAACCCAACAGATCGATTCACATATAGTTTTTAATAGATCTGGTAAGATCCAGTCTAGTAATGTTAGAAAAGGAGTAATTTTAGATACGGTTGTTTAATAACTGCTTTTCTGGCTGATTTGTATCATTTTCTACTAGCAATTTTTGCTTAATCCTATTTATTGGGTTTTTAGTATTAGTCTTTAAGTATCATAAATTTTGTTTCTTCCTGGCTTTCCTATTTAGAATTCATACCTACCAATAGTGCTAATAAAATCTTGGCACACAGTTTACTCTACTTTATATAAAGCTTCAATCGTAGTTAATATCTATGTCTTGCGGCTTTTAACAGCCAAATCTGATTCGTCCTGGCTATTTTTCTCACGCATGAAAGGTTAATTCTATGGTAGTAAATGAACTGAATGCCGGAAAATCTTATTTACCGTTAATACAGCAGAGGAGTGATACTGAGAACCGATCTTATCTTCCTAATACAAGTTTTAAGGATACGGTAAATGAATTTGTTGGGGATGTAAATGATCTTCAGAAAGAATCCGCGAATCTGACTGAGAGAATGATTAAGGGTGAACCAGTTGATCTACACGATGTTATGATATCAGCTCAAAAAGCTAAAACATCTTTTGAGTTACTTCTTGAATTGCGCAATAAGTTCTTAGATATGTACAGGGAAGTCAATAGAATGCAGGTCTAGTAACTCATATAATTAATCGCCTTTGTAATGGAATACACTTAAATGGCAGAAAATAATAATTTACCGGAAAAACTAAAAGATAGTAGAGCTCTCTCACAAGTGAGGGGTTTTGTTGATAAGCTTAGTCGTGGTCAGAAGATTATCATAGGCTCAATAGCAGCAGCTGTTTTAATGAGCTTAGTTTGGATAGTTGCTTCAAGTAGCCAGACATCGTATAAAGTTCTCTTTCAAAACCTTGAGGACGCGGATGCAGCTAGTATCGTTGAGAGTCTAAAGGCAAATGCAATAGACTATGAGCTGAAAGACGATGGTCGAACCATACTTATTCCTGAAAATGCAGTATATGATACTCGGTTGAAACTAGCCGGTGAAGGGCTACCATCTTCTTCGACAGTTGGCTATGAGCTTTTCGATGGATCCAATCTTGGAATGTCGGAATTTGTGCAGAAACTCAATTATCGTCGTGCTCTTGAGGGTGAGCTATCCCAGACTATCCAGAGCTTTGATGAAGTTAAGAAAGCAAGAGTACATATTGTAATCCCGGAAAAAGCACTTTTTTCTAGAGATCAGAAGAAGCCTACTGCATCGGTATCTCTTCAGTTGCTTAGTGGCCGTTCGATAGGAAAGATTAGTGTTGAAGGTATTCAGAACCTGGTAGCAAGTTCGGTAGAGGGAATGCTACCCGAAAATGTTAAAGTTGTTGATCAGAGGGCCCGGGTGCTATCGGAATCACCGGTTGATATGAATTCAGTGGCAGGCCTGACTGATGCGCAACATTCTCAGCAAAGAAGAGTAGATGAATACCTTGAAAATAAGATTAAAACTGTACTTGAAGGGGTTATCGGTTCTGGCAATACACAGGTCAGTGTTAATTCAGATCTTGATTTTACTCGAATCGAGGAAGTCGTAACTGATTTTGACCCCGAAGAGCAGGTGGTTCGTAGCGAACAGAATATTAGAGAAAATAGTCAGACGGCGGATTCTCTCTCTTATCCTTATGTTAATATGGCTAAGGACGAACAGAATCAGATAGCAAACTATGAAATCTCTAAATCGGAAGAGAGGATTGTTCATGAGGTAGGAGCTGTGAAGCGCCTAACTGTTTCTGTGATGATCAATGGTACGACAAAGATTGTTGAGAATGAAGGGATCCCAGAGGTAGAGTACATTCCACGAACTCAGGAGGAAATGGATAAGTTCTCAGAAATAGTTAGAAATGCGGTGGGCTATGATCCAGTCCGCAATGATCAGATTTCTGTGTTGAATGTTCCTTTCATACATAATTTTGAGGATACGGGTATTGAGGATTTATTGCAGGGTCCTTGGTATGATGATCCTGAGAACAGAAGAATACTGTTTTTTCTAGCGGCAGTTGCTCTAGCTATTTTACTAATGGTCTTGCTTCTTAGAAATAAATATCTGAAGGAGAGAGTACGTATAGCACTTGGTCTTCCAGATAAGATTTATATTGAAGAAGATATTGAAGTAGAGGAAGAGGAAAAACTTGAAGAAATAGAACTGGATGAAGAAGATTTACTTTTATTACCCGCAGAGCTACCAGCCCAACTTCTTGCACCACCTGATGAGGATAAGCTTCTTTCGGGCATGAAAGATGTAGCTTTGAATGATGAGATAGAGTTTGACAAGGATAGCCTTGCTCGTGCTGCTTCTGCTGATATGGATACTTCCGAGATGTCGGAAGATAGTCTTATGAGACTTGAATTGAAAAACAAAGTGGAAGATTTTATGAATAGTCAGCCGGCTGATGCTGCCAGGTTGGTTAGGATTTGGATGGGTGATGATACTGAAAGCATATTTTCTAAATAATTGATATACTCTTTAGGAAAACAAAATGGCAAAAAAAGCCGGCTCAAGTGATATTACATATGAAAAACTGACAGGTAAGCAAAAAGCTGCTATTCTATTGATGTCAATGGATGTTGATGTTGCTGCTAAGGTTTTCAAAGAGCTCGAGATGAAAGAGGTTGAGCAGATTGCAGTTGAGATTACAAACCTAAGGGATCTGAGTCCTGAGATTATTGAAGATGTAATCCAAGAGTTCTACCAGCTCATGAGTGCTAGTAATTATATGGTAGAAGGTGGCTTGGATTATGCGCAAAATATCCTTGAGAAATCCTATGGACCGGAAAAAGCGCGTGAGATTATTGAGAAGATACGTGTACTAACTACAGTACGTGGATTCACCATTCTGAAAAAAGCCGACCCACAACAGCTTGCCAATTTCTTATCAAAAGAACATCCCCAGACTATAGCACTTATTCTTTCGCATCTTCCTCCTGATCAATCTGCTGAAGTACTCAATGAATTCCCGGAAGAAATTCGTTCAGAGTCTATAATGAGGATTGCTACATTAGGTAAAGTATCACCAGCACTTGTTTCGGAGATCGAGCATGTGGTAGACCAAATTGCCGAATCTACACTTTCGCAGGATTTGGCTGCAGCAGGTGGTGTACAGTTGGTAGCAAACATTCTTAATAAATCGCATAATGCTGTTGCTAAGCAGATGCTTGAGTCAATAGAGGAACAGGATTATGCAATGTCGGTAGAGATCAAAAGACTTATGTTTCTTTTTGAGGATATTGTTCTTATTGATGACAAAGGTATACAGAGATTGCTTAGGGATGTTGACAAACGCGATCTTGCTATGTCACTTAAAATATCCGATGAGAAAATTCAGAAAAAAATCTATAAGAATATGTCTGCTCGTGCTGCCGAAGTTGTACAAGAAGAGATTGAATTTATGGGGCCTGTTAAGCTCAAGGATGTTGAGGCAGCTCAGATGCGAATAGTGGATCTGATCAAAGATCTGGAAGAGAAAGAAGAGATTATTGTTGGCGGTCGTGGAAACGATGATGTATTCGTATAATGAATAGAAATGCCGGGCTTCCTTGAAAAAGATTACCTTAGCCATACCTAATCACCGACAGAAGGTCAGGATAATTGCCAATTCTGATCTGATCCAGTATGAACTCAATGAGATCATGATGGAAAAAAAGAGGTTTGAGCTAAAGAAAGAGCTGGAACGTGAAACCTTTGCTGAAAGAAAACAAAAAGAAGTTCGAGAAGAACTAGAGAAACTTGGCAAAGTAAATCAAGAAGATCTTGAAGAGATTATCAGACGGCCACCTCCCGTTTATTACCGTGAAGTACATTTTGCCAATTATGATGAACCTGTACAGTTGTCTCTGGATAAAGTGGAAGAAGACACAGTACCTTTATCATTGGCAGCCGAGGAAATCCAAAAAGCTTATGAGAATGGCTTACATGATGGCCAGCTGACAGCTAGAGCTACCTATAAGACTGAAATCCAAAAATATCGAGCATGGATTAAGCGAATTGATTCGGTAGTAGAGACCTTAGTAGGTAAGCATAAAAATGAGCTTAAGAAAATGCAAAGTTCTCTTATCGAGTTGTCTACTATGATTGCTGAGCATATAATTTTGGAAGAAATTGATAGGGATAGATCAGCAACTGTAAACATTGTACAAGAAGTAATTCAGGAGCTGGAAGGCGAAAGAGTATTTTCGGTTTTTCTTCATCCGGACGATATTGATATCATCAAATCTGCCAGGAGTGTATTGTTTAAAGATTTGCCTGACGCTCTAAATATTAAGATCCTACCGGACAGTTCTCTTCTGCCTGGAAGTGTTGTATTGGAGACTACAGCTGGGATTGTTGATGGTAGAATAACTTCTAAGCTTAGAAATATTGAAGCCAACCTTAATGAAGAGGAAGAACGTAGTAGAGATACATCTGATATTGAGTCTGAATTAAAAGCTCTTTATCTTGAGCAGGTGAAGGAGGAGAGTAAGAACGAAGATCAGTCGGAGGGTAGAAAGCAACTTGAAAGACTCAAAATAGAGGATCCAGAACTATATCAGGAATTAATGGAAAGTGGTGAGATCGAAGATGAAAGTGAGCAATCAGAGATTATAGAAGAAGTACAGAAGATCAAAGCTGAAAAACATCATCAGGAAATGGCTGAAGAGTACCCTGAAGATACAAAGTGGGATGAAGAGCTACTAGAAGAATTTGATGAAAGGTTAGCTGGTAGTAGCAAAAGTTCGAGCAATGAAAGTGACTCTCCGAGTGTAGATGACTCTGAAGGGGATAATACTCAAGGGAAAGATGAGGAGGAAGATGTCTGATAATAATTTAATTAGGGTGAAGTATGGCAGAGCGATAAAATCAACAGAGAAGGTTCGGGTAAGTGGTCGTCTGTCTAAAGTGATAGGATTAGTTCTTGAAAGTGATGGTCCTAAAGCTTCTATTGGTGAAATATGCGAGATTCGTAATCGTATTGGTGAGGTTGTATGCCGTTCAGAGATAGTTGGTTTCAAGGATAATAATCGTATACTAAGTATGGTACTTGGAGATATTGAGAATATATCGCCAGGTATGGAGATTAATTCAACAGGAAAAACACTTTCGGTAGGGTTGGGTAAAGCTATGCTTGGTCGGGTACTAGATGGTATGGGCGAACCTATCGATGATAAGGGTAAGTTTATTGTTGAAGAAGTAAGATCTGTTTACGCTAAGCCACCCAATCCTCTTCATCGTAATAGAATTAGTGAGGCTATCCCTACTGGTATTAGAGCTATTGATGGTATGAATACCATTGGAAAGGGACAGAGAATGGGTATTTTTGCGGGTTCGGGAGTGGGTAAGTCTACGCTACTTGGTATGATTGCTCGAAATACAGAAGCTGATATTAATGTGATTGCATTAATTGGTGAGCGAGGTAGAGAGGTTAAAGAGTTTATTGACAAAGAGCTTGGTGAAGAAGGCCTGAAGCGGAGTGTAATTATTGTCGCTACATCGGATGCTCCACCTCTTGTAAAGGTTAAAGCTGCTCTTACTGCTACTACTATAGCTGAATACTTTCGCGATGGAGGTCTAGATGTGATGCTTATGATGGATTCTGCTACGCGTTTGGCTATGGCCCAGCGAGAAGTAGGACTTACCATTGGAGAACCACCAACTGCTAAAGGGTATACTCCGTCGGTATGGACCTTGTTTCAGAAAGTGATGGAGCGTGCTGGTAACTCAGGTCTTGGTAGTATCACAGGACTTTATACAATTTTGGTAGAAGGTGATGATTTTAATGAGCCAGTCACTGACAATGCCCGAGGAATTCTTGATGGTCACCTGATGCTCAGCCGAAAACTTGCATCAAAAGGGCACTACCCAGCGATAGATATTCTTGATTCGGTATCGCGAGTTATGAGTGATATTGTGGATGAGCGACATCAGGCTGCTTCTAAGAATGCCAAAGAAATATTGGCTGCTTATTATGCTGCAGAAGACTTAATTAGTGTTGGTGCATATCAAAAAGGAACTAGCCGGATGACTGATATATCGGTTGCAATGGAGCCCGTTATAAATTCTTTTCTAGTTCAGGATATAATTGAAAGCTCAAATTATGATGATACTTTATCGGAGCTTAGTACTATCTCTCTGGAAGCCATGAAGCTTGCTGCTGATTAATTTGACTTATACAGTTTCTAAGTGTATTTTAAGAAGTATCATAATAGATAAACGGTCATGGCAAAAAAATTTAGTTTTTCGCTTGAAGCGGTAAATAAACTCCGAGCCTATAGAGCAGATGTATCAAAGAATTCGTTCTTACAAGTCTCTTCTGTTCGTATAGCTAATGATGTAGCTATTGATCAAATACTGCAGTTGAAAGATGAGATAATGTCTTCATCTGTATTGGGTACTACCCTGGACGAGCAACTGCAAGCTCGAAGCCATCTGAAGTTACTTGATCGAAAAATAGAACAACTTTCAAAAGAGCGTCAGCGATTGATAGAGATAGAAGATATTAAAAGAAAAGATTATACGGGTAAGCTACAAGAGCATGAAGCCATTAAGATAGTCAAGTTGAAAAAATTTAATCAGCATAAACAAGAGATACAGCGAGAAGAGACTACTATGATGGAAGAGTTAGCGTTATCACGCCACCAGAAATTGAATAATGAGTTATAATTATTTTTTAATAGCTACCATTCTATAGTCAGTTTTTGACTCCTGACCACTTTCCTCATCATTCCATTTATAGTCAAAGGGTAAATCTAGTACTCGTTCAATTTTTTTTTCAGAATCTATAGTAGTATTCAATACTTCAACTTTATAATTAGTATCATGAATACAGAATATAATTACAGAGTCTTTTTTTGCTTTGTCAATAACTTTTTTGATGAATTTTGTTTCATTTTCTATGTCTTTTTTGTAAAAATGAAATATGCTATCAAAGATAATGAAGTCAAAATCTTGAAAATTGTCAAATAAGTATATATCAGCGACTTGCCCTATTATGGGAAGTCCTTCATTCTGAGCTATTTTCAGCATTTGGTTTATACCAACTTCTGAAGTGTCTATTCCAGTTACTTCAAACCCGAGCCTGGCAATTGCAATGGCATCTCTTCCCTGGCCACAGCCTAAATCTAATACCTTTCCTTTATGCGAGTAGCTTCTGAAGAAATCAACTAGCTCGGGATATGGCTCTCCGAATAAATCTTCAGTTTGATAGTATGTGTCGTAAGCTATTTCCACCATTAAAAATCATCTATTCTGATATTGAAACTTACCTGCTATCTGATATATTTTGTCGTTTAATAGCAAAAATTCAATACTATGACTCTACTTCAACAGCTTACTGTATTAGTCATTTGCTATATTATTAAAAAAGTAGTAAAACTACTACCAGATTAAATCCCAATTTAATAGATATAAACTTCCATATCAAGAGTTATAGTAATAGTATTGGGAGTTAAGTATAATACGACGGTATATTTACTAGGTTTAGCAATTTGATTAATTCTGAACTGTATTAATATCAATTCTGAAACCGTAGTATTAGTAAGTGACTATTATATTAATTTTTTGTAATTATTACTTAAGATCTATTCTTGAATGGATTAATAGCATATGGTAATTAGCTTTAATTTGAATTAATCTATAAGTGATAGAAATAAAAATAAGGCTATAGCAAATAGTTATCTGGTTAGAAGATATAATTAAACAATATAGATATTGAATGGATGTCTTTGATTATGTTAACTACGGTTTGGTAATATTATGCCGATAATACGAGGAAATCTAACCTGTTAAACAGCACGAGATGAATCAGAAACAGCTAATAATCTTGCTTATATCCATTGTCATGTCAATGTCGATGTTGTTAGTAATTGCGGCAGGTCTTTATAAATACAAACCTGAACTACTGGGCATAAAAACAAAGGATACTATTCCGGAAGTATTTATCTGGGATACTCTTAAACTGAGAAGGGAAACTGTAGTTGATCCGGCTGAACTGGAGAACCTCAGGAAGAGTTTGAAAGAATACAAAGCCAAATATCGATCTGAGAAAGTAAAGGCTGATTTGGCGTACAAGCTTAATGATACACTTACAGATAAGGAAAAACTTATTCGTGATCTGAGCGATACACTTGATGATGGTGAGAAGACTATTAGCCTTTTGAACGAGAAAAACCAGGATTTGAAAGATTCTATTCTAGATTTGAATAGACAAATAGAAATGTTTAAAAGTGAATCAGAGCTATATGAAGATTTGATTGATAGCCAGGTTGCTCGTTACGAGTCTGAAGACGATTCTCTATCGATGGCTAATTTTAGGGCGTTTGCAAAGCTTTATAATAATTCTGAGCCAAAAGATGTAGCACAAATACTTTCTCGTATTGATAACAGCGATGCCGCTAGAATTCTTAAATTTATGCAGAAGAAGAAAGCTGGCAAGGTAATTGAGAATTTACCAGCGAGCAAAGCTGCTGCAATACTTTTGCTAGGTTATGAATAGGATGTTCTGACCAAGTTGAAACTGTACTAACTTCTTTGCTTACCTAATACTAGAAGTTCAAAATAGTGCAAGGACGCACCGAGATGACCCTTCTGAATCAGAATCTCTTTTCCAGAGAGAATTTTGCTACATTGGCCAAATCTATAAGCCAATCTGGCAATAATAGCCAAAGGATAAGTACTACTTATTCGGGGCATAATTCATCACCTAGAATTAATCGATCAACTGATCGAGATCACTATAAGTTTATTGATGTAGCTTCAAAGAAGTCCGGTTTTGAAAAAGAAGTCGAAACAGCTGCTTCGGATAATAAATCGAAGCAGAACTCTTCTATCAAAGAAATAGCTGCTGATAGAACCTCTGCAAATCAGTTAGATATTAATGAAAGACACATAACAGATGCGACAGATAGAGTTCAAGTAATAAAGAAATTACTATCAGATAAAGGTGTGGAAGATGGTGGTCAGGCGCAAGATATTAAGGGAATGCTTGCCAAGATTCTATCGCCTGAAGAGATGAAATTACTTTCTGATTTGGGGTTCGGGTCCAAAGAAGCGATTATAGCATTACTCTTTAATAGTCAGACTGAAATCAATGGTAAGGAAATTACTAATTCTCAAAAGGCGCTGAGTTTTATTTCCAAAGCTAAGCCTGAGCTTGCTCAGAAATTATCAGAACTCAGTGGCATTCCGTTAGAGCAGATAGATAGTTTACTAGGTTCGCTGGTAATTACCAAGCAAGTAGCTCTCAAAGAGTTGCATGCGCTGACAGCTGATCCGGTAATTGATCCTGATAAACATTCAGCTGTTGATCTATTGTCATTATTAAGTGGAAAAAATAGCCTAACTGGTAATCAGAAAAACAAATCAAATGCCTCAACCTATTTGGTAGATGTGTCTGAAATAGATAAGAGTGGCGAAAATGATAAACTGTTTGCTAATATAAGCCATGTATTATTAGGCTCTGAACAGTCAAAATCAGCTATTGATAAAATTATATCGGATTTTGGTGATAATAGTAATGGCTTATCATTAAGTGGAAAAAATACACCGGCTAAATATGCGAAAACTGCAATAAATCTCCCAAAAACTTCAATTATCCGCAATATTACATTAGATAATATTGCTAGCACTACTGCAAAATTGGTAACACAAACTAATGCAGGTGATACTACAACAGCACGTATGCATCTTAATCCCAGGTCGCTTGGTACAGTGTTTGTAGAAATACACTTAAATGGCGAAATGGCTAATATTAAATTTAGAACCGAGTCGGCGGATACTGCTAGGGTAATTGAAGCTCAGATATCTCAGCTTAAAGAACAACTACAAAAAGAAGGGATTACAACTAGCAAAATTGAATATACTCAAGATGGACATAATTCTTTAGCCGGGGATACAAGGCAACAGAATTCTAGAGAAGAAATGGAAAGTAGAAAAGAATTTATTCAAGATAAGCACTCGGTTTCCTTTACTCGACCTAAGGCTAGTTTTGGTGAGCTTATTGGTCAGTATGGAAATTCAGACAATATACAGAACCTGAAAGGGAGGTTATCATGATTGATCCAATTAATTCACTCAGTCAGGCGCAAGTGCCAGCCGGAGGCTCCGGATTGAGTGGCGGTGCTTCCGCAACCGAACAAAGAGATCAATTCCTCCAGCTCCTGACTTATCAGCTCAAAGCGCAGAATCCTCTTAAGCCATATGATAATCAAGAGTTTGCTTCTCAACTTGCTCAATTCTCACAATTAGAACAGCTTACTGAAATGAAAGGGCTTATAGAAGAGCAAGGCAAAGTGAATCTGGCATTGTCTCGTACAATGACAAATTCTGCACTTCCAGGTATGCTTGGTAAATCTGCTAAAGCAGAAACAAATCATTTCAGATTTGATGGAGATAATAAGCCAAGCCTGGGTTACGCACTGCCTGTCACAGCCAGTTCTGGTAATATTGAGATTTATGATGAAAGTGGTAATATAGTTCGGAATATTGAAATATCAGATCGGACCAGACTAAGTGCGGGAGACAATTCTGTTAATTGGGATGGTAAGGATGATCAGGGTAGGGATCTTAAGGATGGTACCTATACATTTTACGGTGACTTTACAGATGGTTACGGTAATAATTTTGAAGCGACAACTTATACCGATGGGACAATTGAATCGGTACGCTTCAAAAATGATGGGACGGTACTGATAATTGGTGGCATGGAAGTCACCCTTGATAAGGTCAGAGATATCAGTAATTGATACTTTCGGACCTGCGGTAAGGCATTTGTGTTACCGTGATAAAAAAGAATATAAAACCAAGGAGGGTTCATAGATGGGGCTAATTAGGTCTCTCACTTCAGGTTCCAGTTCATTGCGAGCTCATCAGAGCAGGTTCGATGTTATTTCGAACAATCTTGCTAATGCAAATACCGTAGGCTTCAAGTCTTCTCGAGCCACTTTTGCAGATCAGATCAGCCAGACTTATAACTATGGCCGGGGGCCTTCTGAAATAGGAGGTATAGGGATAGGGGGAACAAACCCTCTACAGTATGGCCTAGGTGTTAAGATGGGTTCGGTACAAAAAGATATGTCTCAGGGTATTATCGAGTCCACAAATCGACCTCTTGATGTAGCGCTAAATGGCGATGGATATCTTGTCTATAATTCCAACGGTCGCAATCTTTATTCTAGGGCTGGTGCAATAACTCGTGACAAAGCAGGTAATCTTGTTGATGCTAATACCGGCGCTTTCCTCCAGGGTTACAATATAGAAAGAGATGGCAATGGATTGATGGTTAAGGATGGAGCTAATAGTAATATTCTTAATAGAACTTCTGGTAATTTGAATATACCTCCGGGTATTATGTCCCAGCCTCGCCAGACTTCTGAAGTATCATTTAGCGGGAATCTATCAAATACAATGGAGGAAGGTGATTCTAGATCAGCTTCTATAAAAATCTTTGATAACACAGGCGGTCCTCGTGATCTTACTCTTATTTTTACGAAAACGGCTAATGAGGGTGAGTTTAATATTACTGCCCAGATAGATGGTAACGATATTACTTTACCTGCAGCTGGTGTTTTACAGTTCAATCCAGATGGTACGCTTGCTTCACCTACGGATTTGAGCCTGACCGCGGCTAGTCTCAATGCTGCCCTTGGATCGACTACTATATTCGATGAAACTACTCCGAAGGATATAACGGTTCAGCTGCAGAATGAGAATAGCCTTATTGAGAATTCTCTTACTTCTTTTAGCTCTCCCTCAAATGCAACTGCACTGACTCAGGATGGCTACCAGGCTGGTGATTTGGTTGGTCTGAATGTTGATAGCCAGGGTAAAATATGGGGATCATTTGATAACGATAGAACAGAACTATTAGGACAAATGGTAATGGCTAAGTTTACCAATCCTGAAGCTCTGCGCAATACGGGTAATAACTATTTTGCGGCAACAGGTAATAGTGGTGAAGCAAATATTGGTACAGCTGGGGAAATTTTTCCTAGCACTACAATAGAAGGGAATGCGCTTGAGCTATCAAATGTGGATATGACAACACAGTTTACTGACCTTATTGCAACGCAAAGAGCCTTCGAAGCTGCATCAAGGACTGTAACCGTATCGGATCAGTTATTGGCTGAGATGAACAATCTCAAGCGATAAGGGATTTGATAATTAATAGAGTCAATTAAGAGCCTGGGTAAGATACCCGGGCTCTTTTTATTTAGAATTGTTGTGATTAATAGCCATAAGAACTTTAGTGTTGTTTTGCTATACAAATTCAGATAGCAAAGACAAATCTTAGAGCTTGCGTTAGCTTACCTAGTCCAATTAAATTAGCTCCTAATACAGTACCGACTCCTATAAAAGTAAGTCCGGCAAATTGTCTGATTCTTAGAAGCATTATATCAGATAAGCGATGCTTGTATTTGGATACAAGACGAACTAAGATGAATAACCACAAAAAATTGCCAATACCAAAAGCAACTGAAAATAGTAATTTATGTACAATACTACCAGTTACACCAAACTCATGAGCTTTGAATCCAATCCATGCCAAGGTACCTGAAAAAGTAGGGTTTGCGAGGTTTGAAAGTGCTATTGCTATCCCAAGAAAAAGAGGCCCGCGGCTTCTGAGATAATCGACTATACCAGAGCGATAGTCGAATTGCTCATCATTGAAATTTAACTCTCTGGGCTGATTATCTCTCAGGTTAAAAATACCTAAAGCAATAAACGCCATTACGACTGCAAACTGGAAGGCAGCTACAATATACGGGTAACTATCAGAAAATTGGGCAAGAGTTTCGGTCATAGCTCCAGTGGCAAATAGTGCTACCAGGCAATAGATGAAATCCATTATGCCGTTTCCGAGTACTAATTGGGTGCCATCCTTTGGCTCTCGGAACAAACCGTATTTAATAGCTGTGATCCCTACAGGACCCGGTGGCAGAGCGACCACAAAACCTATGGCCAGTCCAACGAGTAGAGCTGTAAGCAAACCGAACCTTTGTTTTCTCCAACAAGTAGCGATCAATATAGACTAGCCATATCACTCGCTCAGGTTAATTATACTTGACAACTGGCATTTGTTCCAGATGAAATAAATCATCAACATTTTAGGCACTAACTGTCAAGAATATTACACACAATATAAAAAAACAAGTTCGTAAAGTCAACTTTCATTTCACTGCTTATTTTGCTGTTAATAATAATACAGTATAGTTAGTGGTAGCCGGAATCTTTATAAGAATATTGGATTTATTATGTTGCAGATGATAGATGATTCGGCATTTCAGAAGATAGTGTACTAACTCAAAAAGGCATATTAATTGAAGTTACAACAAACTATAATGAGTAATATATTTATTCTTCTGATTTTGATATTAGCAGCGTGTGGCACAGCTCCTATAGATGAATGTGATGATTCGGAAAGTCTTCATCAATTAGCTGATTTCCCAGTAGGAGTGGCTATTGATATGAGCCTATTACATTCTGAAAAAATATATGCTGACCTTGCAATTGAGCAGTTTAATAGTATTACTCCGGAAAATGCTTTCAAAGCTATTAACATCCATCCAAAACAATCAATTTTCAATTGGCAAACAACGGATTTATTAGCAGACTTCTGTAATACCTATAGTAAACGTCTGCATGGACATACCTTGATATGGCATGATCAGTTGCCTAACTGGATCAATGATTTTCAGGGTAGTCGAGATGATTGGGAGCAGTTATTTAGAGAACACATTCAATCCATTTGTACTAGATATAGAGGTGTTGCGGCTAGCTGGGATGTTGTAAATGAAGCCTTCAATAATAATGGTATGCTCCGGAATTCTGTTTGGAGAAAAAAAATAGGAGATTCCTATATTGAAAAAGCATTCAGATATGCGCATGAGGCCGATCCTGATGCACTGCTTTTCTATAACGACTATGATCTGGCAATGAACGAAACCAAGCTGAAGGCAGTATTAGGCCTACTTGGCAATTTAAGACTGAGAGGGGTCCCTATAGATGGAATAGGGATGCAAATGCATATATCCATTCAGCATCCTGAGAATACACAAATAGCAAGGGCTATGAAAGATATATATGAAGCTGGTTTTAGAATTCATCTATCTGAGATTGATGTTTCGATCAATCCACTTGGTAAGATTATAAATCCAACAGCTGAACTCTTAGAGCGGCAGGCTAATAAGCTTGCAGCTGTTACACATTTGTATAATGAAATACCGCACAGGTATCAATATGGAATGACATTTTGGGGAATTAGTGATAAGAATACCTGGATAAGATACCACTTTGGAAGAGATGATTATCCTTTACTTTTTGATGATAACTATGAACCCAAACCTATGTACTGCAAATTCAAGGAGGCACTATGAGGCAAGTTCTTGTAATTTGTTTATTCATTTTATGGCCAGTATCTGAGAAGCTCTATAGTCAGGTTGCCATAAGTTACTTTCCTTTTCAGTCAGTTTTGTCTATAAGCTCTGATACTGAGAACTTATTGTGGGGAGAAATGAGGGTAGGTACTAATACTTTCTTCTCAAATATTAACCTGGAATTTGATGCTCAGATTAATTTCAAGCGAACAAATTGGGTGAACTATTATTCGGGGTTGGGTATCAATGTGAATCCTTTTTATGGTATTGAAGATCTGCCTTTTACAAATGGCTATGTTTTAAACATTGGAGCGCGAATAAAACCAGTACAAGCTCATAAAAATCTGCAAGTAGTTTTTGAGATATCTCCATATGTCAATAGTCAATTCGACGGTGGTCTTCTTAGAACGTACCTGGGACTAGCTTACAATTTTTGATATTTTGCGGAATATTTATTTATAGCTAAGTTCGGAGAGAAAATAGGCTGTGATTAAGCCTGGGTAACATCTATAAGTAGATATTACCTGCTACCTTCTATAGAAAGATTTTTATAGTATTATATTTATTCTAAAATTATTTAAAGGTAAGAGACATGAATTCCAAATCTAAACTCTGGACTACAGGAATTGGTGGGTTTGTTGCGGGTGCTGCTATTACTGCTCTGGGCTTATGGCAAATGGGGCAGGGAAATATCGATAGTTTTGAGGTAGTGACTGATGAAGGGGGGAAATTTACTTTTAGACTAGAATCTAAGCAGGTAAATAATACAGATATGTTAGATTCGATTTGGGCTCATTCATTTAGTAGAGATGGTCTTGAAGGATGGATATATAAGAAAAACTTTGTGTCGCTTGAAGATACAACGGCAATTTGCCATTTTGTAAGCAATATTGTACCTGTAAATAAACTCACAACAACATTTCAGGAACTCAAAAATAACAATGAAGGTCCCTTTAAAATTGTTTCTGAGCGTTGTACGATATCTGTGCCGGGTGGTGATGGTGTGCCAAAGGGAAAAGCTTATTGTTATAGGGGGAATAAACGTTTTGAAAATAAGATAATAGAGTTTGTCGATAATGAACATGCCTTTAGTTCAATACTTCTGGAATGTTCCGGTCGGGTTGCTCCTCCGGGCGGTAATAATAGATATGGTGATAATTTCTTTCATGTAAATAAAAAGGATTTCCAAAGAATTGTTAAAGCCGATAAAACAATAGAAGGTGTTCTGTTTTCTATCCTTGATCAAACTGAAGCTAAGAAGCGTCTTGATGATTTGCTACAACAAGGTGAGGGTGGTTAGAAAACATTATTTCTGAGCTCTGATTTAATACTTATTATCCATAAAAATGAAAGATTTACTTGAACTGAACAGCTCACGCCTGCATTTGCGCAAAATGCAGATATCAGATTTTCCTGATCTAGTGAAGTATGCTGGGAATAAGAAAATTTCTGATCAGATCATTAATATTCCATATCCGTATACTGATGAAGATGCAATAGAGAGAATGCACATTGTGAATCAGGGACTTAAGACCCGACAGCGATATATCTTTGCTATTACATTGCAAGGGCAAGATAATCTCATTGGTGAAATAGGTTTGCATATTGAAAGGGCTAATAATGCTGCTCAAATAGGCTATTGGGTTGCTGAGCCCTGGTGGGGGCAGGGGATAGCGACAGAAGCATTAGCTTTGATACTCAGATTCGGTTTTCAAGAGCTGAAATTACATAAGATATATGCCACGCACTATCCTGAGAATCCTTCTTCGGCTAAGGTGATGATAAAGAATAATATGATTAAAGAGGCAGAGTTGAAAGATCACTATTTGATCGATGGGGTATATCGGAGTATCGTACAATATCGACTTACTGATGAAGAGTGGATCAAAGTGAAGTCTTAATATTTAGATTAATCCTTCATGTACCAATATTGTGGCTAAGAAAGATAAGAAGACTATACCTGAAGATAAACCGGAGCTGTATCAGAGATTAGTCAGAAGAATTCCCAATTTAGAGATAAAATCTAATTTTGGATTCCCCTATACCCCGCATAACGAGCACATGTTTTCTCTACTAACTAAAAATGGTTTTGTAGGTATTAGACTTCCTCAAGATCAGCGAGAAGCATTTCTAGAAAAATATGATAATTGTCTTTACCAGTTAGAACATGGGCGATTTCTTAAAGAATATGTTACTGTACCAGATAATCTGTTGAAGGATAATACTGATCTCACTACTTATCTGGAGTCTGGCTTGAACTATACAAAGACATTAAAATCTAAACCGACCAAGAGAAAGTAGTTATTTAATTATCATTGATCAGACTAGAGTCACAGAATATAGTTGTAGCCTACACCTATACACTTTTCACTATATTTGTCGCTTATAAATTTTTATCATAAGATAATAATCTATGCAGCAAGAAAAGGATAGTGAGCTTTTACCAAGGTTAGGTCTTTTTACTGTATTGGCTATAGTGGTTGGTGCGGTAATCGGTTCCGGTATATTTAAGAAACCTGCTACTATGGCGGATACACTTGGTAGCCCGGAATTGATGATGGCTGTCTGGGCTATAGCAGGGATTGTCACTCTTTTTGGGGCACTGACTAATGCAGAAATAGCTGGTATGATACCCCGTACCGGAGGGCAGTATGTGTTCTTTGAAAAAATGTATGGCCGATTTATAGCTTTCATGTATGGTTGGGCAATATTTGCTGTGATACAGACAGGTTCGATAGCGTCTATTGCTTATGTTTTTGGAGAATATTCGCAATTTTTTGAAGTTTTTAGAATTGATCCGATTATTGATGCTTCCACGGCGGAAGCATTCTTCATCCATCTTCCATTCGTTGGTAATATATACCCTTTACAGGATTTGTGGGTCAAAATTATTACTATTGGAACTGTCTGGTTTTTAACACTTGCCAACTATTTAGGTGTGGTATACGGTGGCTCTATCTCCGCTTTTTTTACTACTGTTAAAGTACTAGCTATACTTGTTTTGGTAGCATTTGGGCTTTCATTTAGTGGTGGATCAGTGCAGAATCTTATACTTGATGCTCCAACTCTTGCACCCGTTGGTTTCGGGGCTACATTTTCGGCTGTTATCATAGCAATGTCCGGTGCTTTTTGGTCCTATGATGGCTGGAATAATATTACCTATATTGCTGGTGAAGTAAAGAATGCTCAGGTTAATATTCCCAAAGCTTTGTTCTTTGGTACTATAATAATAATTACAGTCTATCTCCTAATTAATGCAGCCTTTTTATATGTTATGCCTATTGGTCAGATGGCTGGGAGTAAACTAGTAGCTGCTGATGTTGCGCAAGTTGCTCTTGGTACATCAGGTGCTGCATTCGTATCAGCCGCTGTCATGCTTTCTACTTTTGGTACAGCTAATGGTACCATTATGGTCTCTGCACGTGTTTACTATGCAATGGCTAAAAATCGCCTTTTTTTTAGAAGGATAGGTAAAAGTCATAAACGTTTTAAAACTCCTGCGAATGCTTTGCTTCTACAAGCAGCTTGGACCACAGTCTTAATACTGTCAGGTACTTTTGATATTCTAACAGATATGTTGATTTTTGTTTCATGGATTTTTTATGCTGCTGGCGCAGCTGGAGTATTTGTGTTGCGTAAGAAAATGCCTGATGCTCCTCGTCCCTATCGTGTATGGGGTTACCCTTATGTTCCTGCCATATTTGTAATATTTGCTCTTGTCTATGTAGTATTTACTCTTGTAACAGATGTACAAGCTTATTTGGCTGAAGAAACTGAGATAATCCGCTCAGTCTTTGGTCTTGCCCTATTGGTACCGGGGATACCTATCTATTTCTTATTTAACAAATTATATAGAGATAAAAGAGAGTAATCAATCCGATTATGAGTAGATAAAATTAGATTAAAAACAAAAGCCCCAGAATAACTGGGGCTTTATAAGTCAGCAGTGATATAATTAGTTTGCTTCTTTAGGAATCTCTAGAAATATCATTTCTTCACTAGACTGTTGTTCTCGTCCTAGATTAAGAGCAATCACTTTTATTACTTCACCAGGTTGTTTATCCTGCATAATATTTATGTAATCAGATACTGAATTAATAGTTTCACCATCAATTTCAGTTATTATCTGGCCAGGATATATTCTACGATTAAAAGCTGTTCCATATTTTTCTACATTAGCTACTTTTACCCCGGATTTGATGTCATATTGTTCCCTGAGTTCATCCTCCATTTCAACTACTTCCATACCAAGGCTTTGATGTTCGAACTTATCGATATTTATATCATCACTTTCTGTTTCCTTATTTGAATTAAAGCTAAACATTTCCTGTTGTTTATCCCTTGGTTTGAGAGTAACTGTTTTCGTTACAATTTCTCCTTCCCGGAATATCGTTAGTTCTACATCGTCATTTGCCCGATAAGTTGCAATAATTGATTGTAATTCATTAGAGGAAGCAACCTCTTTACCTGCAACTTCAAGTATAACATCTCCTCTTTTGACACCTGCATCTTTACCAGCAGAATTTTCATAAACCTTTTTCACCAATACGCCTCTTACTTCAGTTAGCCCTAGTCCCTTTGCAGTGATATTGTCATCGATGGTTTCGATAGCAACTCCGATATATCCTCTATCTATTTTTCCATCTTCAATAAGATCAGTCACTACAGCTCGAACCAAGTCGATAGGTATCGAGAAACCATACCCTATATAACTTCCTGTTTCAGTGGCAATAGCTGTATTAATACCTACTAATGATCCATTAATATCAAAAAGTCCACCACCAGAATTGCCCGGATTAATAGCAGCATCAGTTTGTATATAGTTGCTAACATGATATCCTCTAGGCCCTCCAAGACTTCCGCGGCTAATTGCTGATACAATTCCAGAGGTAACAGTACCGGAAAGACCTAATGGATTGCCAACAGCAAATACAATTTCTCCAACTTCGACATCAGATATATCACCAAGATGGGCTGGCTTGAGTCCATCAGCATCTATTTTAATGACAGCAAGATCGGTTAATTCATCTGTACCGATGACAGAAGCTGAAAAACTTCTCCTGTCGTTTAGTATAACTTCAATACCATTCCCTTCGATGGCATCGTTTATCACATGATTGTTAGTTACAATATATCCATCCTGGGATATTATAACTCCTGAGCCTGCTCCCTTTGATCGGTAAGGTTCACCCCCAGGTATTCCAAAACGCTCTCTCAAACTTGGCGGGAGTTGTTCCAAGCCCTCTAGTATGGACTCTTGCTCTACTTCTACAGTAACGCTAATAGAGACAACAGAAGGGTTTACTGCCTCAGCTACATCTTTGTATGCATTATTGAGAGCATTTACATCTGCCCTTACATTAACAGGTGCTGATACAGCACCAATTTTCTCTGGTATGCCAGCATTCAGACTGCCAGCAGAATTAGCAATCCATGCGATACCAAATATTCCCCCGACCGATGCCAGGGCACCTATAGCAAAAGACTTTAATTGAATTCCTTGCATTTATACCTCTCGAAATAAATTTTAAGACGGAGTGATACTAATTATTGATTGCTATATTTAACGTGGGATCCTTGGGTTATGTTGCTATAAATATTTTGTAGAATAAATAATACTTGAAATTAATAGACCCCAAGTCAGTAATAATCAGCAATAATTATATGGAAATACTCGGATATATCTCAGCTGTAGCAATAGGTGTCCTATTGGGTCTGTTGGGGGGGGGAGGCTCTATTCTGGCAGTACCTGTCTTTGTCTATTTTTTTGATATAACAGCTACTCAAGCTACATCTTATTCACTGATGGTAGTACTCTTTGGAGCTTTGATTGGATTTATTAAGAAAAGAGAAGCTGGAAGCGTGGATATAAGAGCTGCTCTAGGATTAGGTTTGGCTTCATCGCTGGGAGTTTTTCTGACCAGATATTTTCTATTACCATCAATAGATGAAAAGTTTGAGATATTTAATCTGGAATTGACTAGGGATGGATTGGTAATAGGTCTATTTATACTACTAGCTCTAGGGAGTGGAATTAAAATGGTTTTTGGTAAGAAAGAAACAGGAGATAGAGCTAAGGCAAACAATTATTTGCTGTTAATTACATCTGGTTTTGCAATTGGTATGTTAACGGCATTTGTAGGTGCGGGTGGCGGTTTTCTAATAGTCCCAACATTAAATTTAGTACTTGGGATGGATATGAAAAAATCCGTTGTTGTATCACTTCTTATTATTTCTGCAAATGCCTTAGTAGGAGTAATATCTGATATAGCTATAGGCAGAGATTATGATTCTGTTTTTCTCATTAGTTTTACTGCCATTACCTTTTTAGGTATATGGCTTGGTGATTCTTTGTCGCGTAGAATACATACCAATCAGTTGAGAATAATATTTGGATATTTCGTTATCCTATTGTCAATTTTTATATTAGTTAAAGAACTAATGTCAGCAGTCTAAGACATTGCCAATTTACTAGAGATAAGTCAATGGAGTTATTTACTCAAGGTTAAGCTCTGTTAAGATATTGGCAGTTATGCGTATACTTATTGCCAACAAACTTCTTTGTCATCATAACAAAGAAGCCAGATGAAAAATTAATGGCTTATTATGTATCCCACAATACATACTATCTTGCATGGTCAGATAATACCAAGCAAAAAATACTCCCTAAAAACATGGTAGATATGGAAAGCAAAAAGATTAAAAAGTTTTTGGAAGAATTTACGCTTTTTGCGGAAATGGATGACAAAGATATTGATGCATTGTTAGAATATCTCAATGTCAAAACTATCTCGAAGGGAGAGGTACTTTTTGAGCAAGGTACGCCAAGAGTATATTTGTTCATGATAATAAGCGGAGCCATTGGCCTTAGCCGGAAAGATGCAACTGGAGAGGCGAGCCAAATAGCAACTTACCGAAAAGGAGAGTCGCTGGGAGAGGGTGCTATTATGGGAAACTACCCTCATTCAACTCGTGCGATAGCTGTGCGTGATACGGTTTTACTTACAATTCATCGAGATGCATTCTTCGAGTTCATGACCAAGCGACCTGAAGCCGGAATAACGATGATAGCGGAAGTTACGCAAATTATTTCTCGAAGGCTCCGACGTTCTACAAATCAGTTTACACATATAGCTGCCCAATATATATCCGGTAAGACCAGATTAGAGCATGATATGCTTGGTGACAAAGAAGTTCCTTATGATGCCTACTATGGTGTACAAACTGTACGAGCATTTGAAAACTTCAATATATCAGGGGTTTCGATTAATCATTATAAATCTCTGATAGTAGCTCTTGCTCAGGTTAAATGGGCTGCTGCTGCTGCTAATATGGAAGTAGGTACACTCAGTGAGAAGATTGGTTCTGCAATAATTGAGGCATGTAAAGATATCATTGGGGGTAAGTATCATACCCATTTCATAGTGGATATCTTCCAGGGTGGAGCTGGTACTTCTACCAATATGAATGCCAATGAGGTTATAGCTAACAGAGCTCTGGAGATAATGGGCTATGAGAAAGGTAATTATGATTATTGTCACCCAAATGAACATGTCAATCTGGCTCAATCCACAAACGATGTTTACCCTACAGCCCTCAAGATAGCCTATAATTACGCCAATCTTAAGCTAACCAAATCTCTTAGAAATCTTATCAATTCTTTTAGGAAGAAATCTAAGGAGTTCCGACATGTTATAAAGATGGGGCGTACCCAGCTTCAGGATGCGGTACCAATGACCCTTGGTCAGGAATTTGGTGCTTTTGCTGCGACACTGGAAGAGGAGATCAGGAGATTAGATAATGTAACTCATCTCTTTTATGAAGTGAATATGGGTGGAACTGCCATTGGTACCGGGCTTAATGCTAATGAAAGTTATAGAGATGCTGTAGTAGAGCATCTTAAGGAAATTACCGGTCTGCCAATTATTGCAGCGCCCAATCTTATTGAAGCTACTCAGGATACAGGTGCTTTTATTATGTATTCATCGGCTGTGAAGCGCCTGGCCATAAAGCTTTCCAAGATCTGTAATGATCTTCGGTTACTGAGTTCTGGCCCTACGGCGGGGCTGAATGAGATTAATCTGCCAAAAATGCAACCTGGTAGTTCTATTATGCCTGGTAAGGTTAATCCAGTAATACCTGAAGTAGTAAACCAGATAGCTTACAAAGTAATTGGTAACGATCTGACGGTGACTTTAGCTGCGGAAGCAGGCCAGCTGCAGCTAAATGTAATGGAGCCTGTTATTGCTCAGTCACTTTTTGAGAATTTAGAGCTTCTAATTAATTCCATGATAACACTAAGATTAAGATGTATTGATGGTATTACAGCTAATGAAGAGGTATGTAGGCGTATGGTAGAAAATTCCATTTCAATAGTAACAGCACTTAATCCGGAGTTGGGTTATAAAATCTCCTCAGAACTTTCAAAAGAAGCTGTCCAGACAGGAAAGTCTGTATATAAACTCGTACTTGAGAAAAAGCTCTTGAGCAAAGAAAAGCTAGATGAGTTACTCTCACCTGAGAATCTTGTAGGTGTCTCGCTCGACTGATTGATTATTGGTTCCCATTCTTATAACGGTCTATATAATGTTCATCAAATGAGCTGATATAGTTATATTTGGATTCATACTTATCATTAATAGCTAATACTTCGGATATCAATTCCAGACAAGAAATAGAAGAAAGTTCATCCTCCGACGACAATATCATCGAAAAGCCAGAGCGGTCCAGAATGAAGAAGTTCATTCAGTATGGTATCAGCATTGTTGTAATGGTAGCAGCAGTCTGGTATATTGCCAAGGACATTGATTTTACTAGTGTTTTTGAACACCTTATGGATATCCGCTGGGGTTGGGCTTTGCTAGTGGTACCAATAGTGATGGTATCCCATTTGCTCCGAACCATCAGGTGGAAAACAATGTTGGATCCGATAATGCCTGGTAAGAGCCTTTACAATATGTTTTCGGCTGTTATGGTTGGGTATTTTGCTAATAATGTAATCCCGATCCCTAGAGCAGGGGAGTTTTTGCGGCCTTATGCTTTTAGTAGGAGAGAAAAAGTTTCTTTCTCAAGTCTATTTGCTACAATACTGCTTGAGCGTGTGCTTGATGTATTTTTTCTACTACTGATGTTTGGAGTCTCCTTTGTGATGCTTAGTGATAAAATCATGAAGGTATTTCCTACTGATAGCATTAGCCCAAGTGCTATTCTTGTTGTTCTTGCCTTGATAATTCTTGTTGTAATATTAGCATTCTTTCCACCGTTTTTTGAGTTCTTCTTAGAGAAGCTGGTTAAGCCAATATCGGGGAGTAAATATGGAAAGATAGAGTCTGTTTATGAGAAATTTAAAATAGGTTTTAGTGTAGTCAGGACTCCTTCTAGATATTTAAAGTTATTTATTGAGTCAGTATTAATATGGATAGTCTATGCAGTGCCTTTATATCTTCTGTTTATGGCATTTCCAGGTTTGGATAGTTATGGCCTGGATTTTATGGATTCGATTTTCATATTAGTAGTAGCAGGTGTAAGCGTCACTGTTGCACCCACGCCAGGTGCTCTTGGTATTTATCACATATTAGTACAAACATCTCTGGTAGAACTATATGGTATCCCGGCAGATCTTGCACTTGCTTATGCTACCGTGGCTCATGCTATTAGTAAAGCTACAGAGATACTGGTAGGTGCAATCTATTTTTCACGAGAGAATATCAAGAAAGTACCTACTGAAGCTGAGATGGAAACCCAAATGGGAATATGAAACAGCTTCGTAATGCAACATTATCACACTTGGTTCGAATAGGATTTATGGCAAAAAAGATCATAGCAATAATTATTCTCCTGTCAGTAGTAGCTGGCGAAAGCGGGGTAGTGCTTGCTATACATCACTGCCATGTTGCTGAAAAAACAACGGTGTTTTTAGGTAACAGAGGTGATGAATCCGATATTTGTCATGATAAAGAGTTCCCACCGGCAAAGCCTGATCCTTGTTGTGATAAGTCTATAGAGAATAGCAGTAAAGCTAATTTAAATGATATTAGCAGCTGTGGCTTTTTACTTTCTAATGTTGATTTTGGAGCTTCAGAATGTTGTGAGTCTTTTAGTATTGATATTGATAATACAGATCTGTTTATATTACATCAAACTAAAGAGAAGAGTCATTTACTACAAGATGTTCCTCCAATATTTGTTATTGTCAATAAGGTGTTTGATGAAGCATCAGCGTTTTATTTGGAGCTAGATTTATTTCAGTGTGTTTCAGATCCCCCTCCTTTGATTCGGGCCAAACTTATATCGTTGAAGAACATTCATTCTTTATCCATGGATGATGAAGAATATACTGTCTGATTTCATCAATAGACAGTTTTCTAACAAATCATCTTAATCATAATGATATTTTTATCGAATAACCAAATCAGGTATTCGTTAGTTATCCTTGGTTTCATACTGTTTGGTACTGGTATTAGTGTTTATGCCCAGCCGGATAGTACTGCATTACATATAAATATTCTCCTAAAAGATACTCGAGAGCCTGTATCAGGTGTGAGTGTTGTATTTGGTGAGACTAATATAGGTGGGGTGTCTGATGCTAAAGGTAATGTATTACTCAAAGTACCTAATTCAGCTTTTCCTGATTCTCTTAAACTCTATGGATTGATAGGATACAAGAAGCCTCAGAATAAATATGTTGAGCAAGGAGATACGAAACATAAATTTACTTTGGAGCCTTACGAATCTGAAGTTATAAATATAGAGGCCGAAGCACCAACCAGGCTTACCAACAGCCAGTTAGTGACAAACTCTCAGACAATAACTAGAAAGGGACTTATGAAGGCAGCCTGCTGTAATCTTTCGGAAAGCTTTGAAACCAATCCTTCGGTAGATGTAAATTTTCAAGATGCAGTAACAGGTGCTAAACGAATATCACTATTGGGTCTGGATGGGAAGTACTCGCAGATTATGACAGAGAAGCTGCCTAATGTCCGAGGGCTGGCCATACCATATGGTATGAATTTTATACCAGGATCCTGGATGCAGTCCATACAGATCTCAAAAGGTACTTCTACTGTAGCTACCGGCTATGAGTCGGTAACCGGACAGATCAATATAGAATATAAAAAACCTGAAGCAGAGGAACCTTTGCTCATAAATGGTTATGTTAATCAGATAGGCAGGTCAGAGCTCAACGTCGATTACTCTCAGCTCCTGACCGATAATTTGTATTCAATGATTTTTTTTCATGGTTCAATAAATCCGTTTGAATCTGATAGGAATAGTGATAATTTCATTGATATACCTTTGAAAAGAGATCTGGCGGGTATGGCCCGGATAAAATACGAAGGAGAATCTATTGTTGCTCAACTGGGATTCAAAGCTGTTAACAACAAAACTCTGGGGGGACAGCTTGGTTACCATAGTGGATTAGATGCAAGTTTGGCACCGGATGTAAACAGTGATAAATTTGGTGTCGGTATTGGTATTGAACGATACGAAGGATGGGGAAAAACAGGAACTATTTTTGATTTTGATACCGATATAAGTCTGGGCTTAATAGTATCAGCTTATTCTCATGATCAAAACTCTTTCATTGGGCGGCAGATTTATACGGGCAGAGAGGATTTCTTCAATGCAAATCTAATCTTTGAAACCGGTGAATATGATGGTGGACATAAATTTTCGGCTGGTTCATCGTTTATACTTAATAGTATGCAAGAAGAATATGGGTTATTGAGCTATAATCGACACGAAATAGTACCTGGTGTGTTTGGCGAATATACCTATACCGGGATTGAAGATTTGACAACAGTTCTTGGTCTTAGAGCAGATGCCCATAACATCTATGGTACATATGTAACCCCTCGCTTGCATCTTAAATATAATTTGAGCCAGGCAAGTTCTATCAGAGCAACTGCTGGTCGTGGATGGAGAGCTCCTTTTTATCTTGCTGAAACCCAAGGTATGCTTGTTTCCGGGAGAGATGTCTCTTTAGTAGGAGATATGTTGCCGGAAGATGCTTGGAATTATGGGGTAAGTTATTCCTGGATTGGGGAAGTTTTGGGAAAAGAAGCTGACCTTAATATAGATTTCTATTACACTGATTTTGTTAGACAGTTCGTGGCCGACCGAGACACTGACCCTAATAGAATAATTTATTCTATGAATAATGAGAGTGGGTACTCAAGTTCGTTTCAGGTTGATTTTGGTATAGAACCCTTCAAACGTACTAATTTATTAATTGGCTATAGATTGAATGACGTAATGGCCGAAATGGGTGGTAGCCTAAGATTAATGCCGCTGATGAGCAGACATGTGGGCTTCTTTAATGCTGAGTATAGTACAAATTTAGATATTTGGACTTATGATCTAACACTTGTTTATCATGGCCCAGGACGCTATCCTGCTAATCAGTTATCCGAGAAGAATAGAACCGAGTACCCTGGTTGGTTCAGAATTAATGGTCAGATAACATATGATTTGGATGGTTTTGAGATTTATCTGGGAGTGGAAAATTTATTAGATTACCAACAGCCTGATCCGATCATAGCATCTGATAATCCTTTTGGAAGGCAGTTTGATGCTAGTCAGGTATGGGCGCCAATATTTGGAAGAATGGTATATCTGGGTTTTAGATATTCTATCTACTAGTAAAATTTTGAGTTAATGGAATCATGAAAAGATTTTTGAATAATTAAACGAGAGAATAAAAATGAAAAAACTTGTATTATCGATACTGATCTCAATTATTACTGTTATTACTGTTTTTGCCGCTGAATTGGAAACGGTCAAAATAAACACATCGGCCGAGTGTGATGAATGTAAAATCACTATTGAGGAAGCTGTAAATGATCTAAGTGGGGTTGATAGCTGTAGTTTAGATGTACCTACAAAAGTACTTACAGTTACTTACTTAGCTGATGATATAGATTTAGCAACAATAAGGGAAGCAATAAACAGAGCAGGATATGATGCTGATGATACCAAGGCAACGAAACGGGGACTAAGGAACCTACCTGATTGTTGCAAACCCGGTGGAATGAAGAAATAAAAAAAGCCCCCCGGATTCCGGGGGGCTTTTTAGTAAAGAAAAGAAACTGCTATAATCTAGTATTTACCATTCGGATCGTATGCTTTAGCATTTTCGAGTAACTTATCTGTCACAGACTGCCAAGTTTCGAAATCCTTTTGAGATATTTCTGTAAGAGCGTCAACAGTAGTATCTTCAGCGAATACAACTGCTTTACCATATATTTTTTTGCCAGTAGGTGTTAGAACAATATGGTTATTGCGCCGATCATTTTTATCTTCAAGCCGTTGTACCCATCCTTTCTCTTCTAGCTCATTGACTAGCCTTGTAACAGCAGTTTTGTTTCTATTAGTTGCTTTTACCAACTGATTTTGGTTTTGTTTATCGAAATGATTGATGTGAACCATAGCAATCCATTCATCAATATCCATATCGATCCCGTTCTTTCGCATTTTCCTTATGAGCCTGTCGGCCAGCTGCTGAGAGAGCATTTGCGTCACATAGCCTATAGATTTGTCTAGGCTGTATTTTCCTCTGATATCCAATTAAGAATTCCCTGAACAAGTAATTAATAGTAGAATAAAATCAAGAATTAGCCTGATTTTTATTCACAAAAATAACTGCATCTTTTTTAATCTGCACTATTGCATTTTTGATATTTTTTTCTATATCGTTTTCAATAGTATCTTTGTTGTCGATTCGGATGTTATCATTGAGTTTGTATTTAAGTTCCTCAATATCACTTTCGCGTCCTACAAGATGGGTCCAGTTTGAAGGATAGCCGGATTGGGGCCAGGCTTTGTTCAGAAGTCGAGTCATATCTATGGGATGAAGGAAATCCTGTGCCGTAGCATATATACAAAGATTGCCTATAAAATAGGACTCTTCGTCCTGGCTCTCGGCTTTTTCTAATGTTCTTTCAAAAAGCCTGTATGCATCTGACTGCATTACCTTGCCCGAGCTTAAATAACCATAGAGAACACTAGCCAGACCTGAAGGTGTCGTTTGCTTAGCTGTTAGTGAAGCAAATAGAGAGCCTGCAAGTTTACCGAATTCAGTATCGGTCATATCATCGGAATCAGCAATAGCATAAAGAGTTGGATCATGATCACCCATTTCGATCCGTTCAGCCGCTTTTCTTTTGATATGAATTCTGTCGACAAGCTCTAGTTCAAATAGTAACAGTGATTTTTCTAAACTATCCAATTTTTATCTTATCAGTCTTTCTTAGTTGTAGTATCGTTTTCAAATCCCAAAGATACACTATTGATACAGTACCTTAATCCGGTTGGATTTGGTCCGTCATTAAATACATGGCCTAAATGTCCTCCACAGTTTGCACACACAACTTCAGTACGTACCATACCATGACTTCTATCTTCTATTTCTCTAATTTTACTTTTATCCAATACTTCATAGAAACTTGGCCAACCACAGTGTGAATCAAATTTTGTTTCAGAAGTGAAGAGCTCTGCTTTACATCCTGCACATGTATAAGTACCTGGTTCGAAATGATCATTAAATTTACCAGTCCAAGGTCTTTCAGTGCCCTTTTGGCGCAAGACCATATATTGCTCCTCAGATAGTTCTTGTCTCCATTCTTTTTCAGATTTATCTAATGGGAAGTCATTTTCAGTCATAGTAGTATCATTATTTAATGGCTCAGTCATAGTACCTTGTACTCCTATAAGAAGAGTTAGAATAGCTACAACACTCATAAAGACTAATAAGAGTTTGGCATACATTTATTGTACCTCCGAGAATGGGGAATCTTATAATGAACTCAATAGTTCATCTATTTTTGCAAATGATGCCTGCCAGCTGAGCCGCTGATCGTACTCACTTCTAGAACTCAAGGCAATTTGTCTATAATCTGCTTTAGATGAAAATGTTTTCACTATGTAATTCGATATTTCATCCATATTTGTTTCAATAGGGAAAGCCCATCCATTGATACCATCCTTAATGATCTCGGCAGCACCAGCTATTCGGTAAGCTATGGCCGGCAAACCAAAAGCGTTTGCTTCGCAATAAACATGACCATATGTTTCACCCAGGCTAGGCATAAAAAAGAAATGCGCGCAATTGAATATATCCATCAACTTCATCCACTTTTCAGATTGTCCTTTAGATAAGAAACCGTGTATCTTAAATTCCTCTCTAACGTCTTCAGGTATTTCCGGTTCCAGGCCAACAACATGAGCTTCAACTGAATATCCGAGTTTTTTGATATTTCTTACAACCTTAATTAACCTTTCTCCACCTTTTGCCTTCCACTTAAGCCCTATAAACAGAAGACGGATTGTTTTATCTGTAATCTTTTCATCCAGAGCTTTATGTATTTGCGTTAAGCTAGGTATTTCTGGCAAATTGCCGCCAAAAGGAATGACATGGATATTTTTATCAGGTATTTTATAGTCATTAATGACAGAATTTGCTGCCCAATCGGAAGAGACAAGTAGTAAATCACACTTCATTAGTCCAGTTCTATCCAAATAGCTTCCCCAGCGTTTGAATAAAAGAGGCCAATTAAGCACATTAGGATGAAACCCATCCAGTACAGGAAATGTAGCATCAATCCAGCATATCTTTTTAAGATGGGTTTCCAGATATGTAAAAATTAGAGATCCGAAAGCAAAAACAGCATCAAAATCAGAGTACTTTTTTAACTCAAGATTATAGAGTTTAGTCACAGCTTTAGAATAATAAGGCCAGAGATATGGATTACCAGGAATAAATTTCCCGATAGTCTTAAAAATACGGGTTAGCTTTTTATGTTTGTGACTAAGATCAATTACTTCAACAGTATGTCCAAGATTTTGCAGATTTGATACAATCGAATATGAAATACCCAATTTATCCCTAATATCAGAAGGATCCCAGACAGTAGCTAAATAAACTATTCTCATCTGCTCGGCGAGAACTCCATTCTCATACCATTACCAGGGAGCACTTCTTCTCCATCCCAGGCAAGCCTGCCGCTTACAAAAGTTTTTTCTATATACCCTTTGAAAGTATGGCCTTCTAACGGTGACCAACCACATTTGTATAATATATTATTCTTATCGACAGTCCATTCTTTATTTAGATCTACAATTGCAATGTCAGCAAACATACCCTCTCTTATATAACCTCTGTCAACAATATCGAATAGCCTTGCAGGAGCTTCGGCTGCTTTCTCTGCTATCTTTTCAAGTGTCATAGTACCTCTGTGATAGAATTCCAAAAGCATATTTAATGAGTGTTGTACCAATGGTAATCCAGAGGGGGCCTTAAGATATTTATTTTGTTTCTCCTGCCAGGTATGCGGTGCGTGATCTGTTGCTATTACATCGATTCTATCTTCAAGTACTGCTGCCAATATAGAGTCTCTATGGCGAACAGATTTTATGGCCGGATTACATTTGATTAAGCTGCCCATTGTAGGATACTGATCCGAAGTAAACCACATATGATGGACACATGCTTCTGAGGTTATCTTTTTGTCTTCTAATCTTCCTTTGCTAAAATATTCTAGTTCCTCTTGTGTGCTTATATGTAAAATATGTAGTCTGGTATCACATTCATTGGCAATTGCAATTGCTTTTTCAGTTGATTCAACACATGCTTCTATTGATCTAATTTCAGGATGAGCAGAGAAAGGTATGTCATCTCCATATTTTTCAATAAACAGGTTCATATTTGCATTGATAATACCTTCTGATTCCGAATGTATTGCTACAATAGACGGAGCACCACAGAATATTTTCTTAAGAGTATCAACATCATCTACTAGCATATTACCCGTGGAGCTACCCATAAAGACTTTGATCCCACATACTTTTGTCGGATCAATTGATACAGCTTCTTCCCAGTTAGCATTTGTCGTTCCCATATAGAAAGAATAATTTCCTGCCGAGGTATGTGCAGCTATATCATACTTCTGTTCCAGGAGATCAAGAGTAACTGCCTGAGGAACAGTATTTGGCATTTCCATAAAAGAAGTTGTGCCTCCTGCTACAGCAGCACGGCTTTCAGTACCAATATTAGCTTTATGTGTGAGTCCAGGTTCCCGAAAATGAACCTGATCATCAATTAGTCCTGGCATCGCATATTTGCCAGTACCATTAATTTCTATAGCATTTGGCGAAACCAGTTCAGTACCTATTTTTTCAATACGCGAATCCTTGATATGGATATCGGAGATAATAATGCCTTTGCTACTTACAATGGATATGTTTTTGATTATATATTCTTTCATTTATCTACCTTTTGGGAATTGAAATAGTATCTTTTTTAAGAGGGATAGTGGGTAGATCTTCATTGATTGTTGTTTTAGGTTCACCCTCTATCGAAATAATGAAGTCATTTATATCCCATTTGGGCTTGACTGATAGTTTTTGAGTAATTAGATACTCAGTTTCTGCAAATCTAAATGGGTTTGGATATCCGTAATCTCTGGAATCATTTTCATTTTCATCACAAAATGCTTTGAATGTATAGTTACCGGGTTCTAATTGAAGAGGGCCCAATTTCTGATTATCTTCTAAATGTAGTCTAAAAACTTCTTCATTTTCTTTATGTGCAGTGAGCACTACTAGTCCTCTACATTCAACATTAAGTTTTATTTCCCCTACAACTTCTGAAAAGTCTGGCTTATAGCCTGTTGAGAACACATAGCTCAATTTAGCTGTTGAATCATTAGAATATTTCTGCTGAGTAGCCATTGGGATACTCAGTTGATTTGTGTCAAGAACTAATCGATATTTCGTTCTTTCTTCTAGCTCTGTAATAAGGGCGTAGCTTCCTTCAAATATCTTTTCTATTCGAAAGCTCTTAGGTATTGATAAGATAGTGGAATCTTGGGAACTAATTGACAGACTGTCATCCGGTGATGATTTTGTTCGCTTAGATATGCCGGATTGTTCTTTGCCATGATCAAATAGTTTAAAGCCACTTGTAAGACTTGAGTTTGTCAGAGGATAATTGAACTGTAAGATAATAGTATCACGATAATCAAAGCCTTTCATAGAATCCTGTATACTTATATCTGTTAGCTTGAGAACAGGTGTGTCGGCTTCGCTGAATTCCTCAGGTGTAGTAAAAGTTAGTGTATCGACCATAGGCCAAACACTATTTCCGGAAGAATCAGCAATAAATTTTTCGCTTTGCTCTATGAAAACTTCATAAGGCATATCAGCTGACATTGTCTCGGTTACAGCTATTACCAGATCACGTTCGGTGGTATCTGGCAAAACAGCTATTATCTTTAGGGGGTTCCCGATACTATCATAAGCAAGAAGTGTATTGGCCGCTAAAGACTCTTCAACGATTTGTTCGGAAAGTCTGACTGAAAAAGCATTCGGATTCCGATAGAAAGCACTGACCAGTGATGGCGCAGTAGTATCTATAGGAGGTCCCTGAAAGAGTTCTATTGCGGTTACTAATTCTCCTTCCGATAAGGTAATATCATGTTTATAGGCCGAAAATCCATCAGAGTTAAAATCCACAATCCCATCCTGGAACTTATCATCCAAAGAAACAATGCGATAAGTACCTTCCTTCAGGCCCTTAAATGAAAATTGTTTGCCCTTCGGTATTTTGAGCCTGTAATCTGCTGCAGTACTAGTTATATCAGGGAAAGTACCAGTGGAGTCTTGGCGCCATAGCATGGCATATAGTGTTTCGCTGGATCCTTGAATCATTCCGGTAATTGATGCCGAATCCAGGTCGGTACCAGTTGAAAATATAAATGTAAAAGGTGACTCAGGCTGATTACCAAATCTGTCAGTATACCCGCCATCCAGAGTCACTGCATAGGTTGTATTATCTTTTAATTCTTCAAGAAATCCTATTTCTAGTTCTCTGCCAGACCAATCGTATTCTACTTTGATTTCCGGTGTAATATACAGATTCTGAATAACAGTTTGTCTGTTCATATAATCATCAAATAGTACTACTATACTTTCATCTCTGAAGTTTAGCGTGTTGTTTACCGGGCTATACTCTAAGATAACCGGAGGTGTTGCATCTCTGGGCCCACCTCTGGGCATCTCCTTATTGGCACATGATACAACAAGAGTAATAGCAGCAAGTGATATTACCTTGATAGATATTGCATATAAAAAAACTATCAAGTGCTCTAGGCGCAAGAGTAAATCTTTAAATACGTTCTGCTTATTTTTGGTCTTAGAAATTTTGTTAGGAGATTAATTGTGCAATTTGTTAGAGCGTTATAACCTAAAATAAGTGATTTTATGCTTCCTATAGATATATATGCCTCGTAGATTATTTAGCAAAGATGGCTTTCTGTATAAAGCCTATAAGTATTCCGATGAGTTTCTGGAAAGAGCCAGCCGGAACCATTTATATATACTTGCTGCCGGCATAGCTTTTAACATATTGCTCTACCTTATACCGATGTTTTGGGTAACCATTTATATAATGGGCTATTTTGTGTCGGAGCAAGATGTTTCAACTGTGATACAAGACATTGTTTATGAACTATTGCCCCCTACCCAGCAGACAAGGAGTCTGCTTTCTGAGATACTATCTGAGGTAGGCAGTTTGTTTGATGGCATGGGCTTTTTAGGGCTGATCTCTGTAGTTGTTTTGCTATGGTTATCTTCTACTTTAATAAGTGGTTTCAGGCATGCTCTCAACTCTATCTACCACCTGGAAAGTAAAGAGTTCTTCCTCATATATCGACTTAAGGACATTTTACTAACGATCATTCTTACAATACTTGTGATAGTATATGCTTATCTTATCCCACTATCATCAATTGCAGTGAATTTTCTGGATTGGTTGTTACCCGAAGAGTTATCAGGCTTTATGTCGCAGTTAGTGTTGACCTTGTCAACCTTGATCTCTTCCTTTATTTTATTCTATTTCATATTCAGATGGGTCCCAAATATTAGAATTGCTCGCAGATCACGTCTGATAGCTACAATTACTTCTGTTATCATGATCGAATTAGCCAGATATGTTTTTGCCTGGTATATAACGGCACTTGCTGACTATGGTCGTTTTTATGGTACTTATGGTGTGATTATTTCAGTTGGACTATGGGTATACTATTCAGCTATTATTATTCTTATGTCAGCAGAACTTGGTAATTATTTGACAGATATTAGAAACCAACATTTCCGTATAGATTTTCCTAGTGGTAAAGTCACTGAGAAAATAAATTAGAGTTCAGCCGGATAATAAATATTAATTTTTGTTTGTCATTCTGAGACCTCTTCGAGGCCTCAAGATGACACTCGGTGTTGCTACCTATTAATACGGAAGTTCTGTATATATTTGTGTCAATATTTTTTAGGACTCTATATACTCTCAAATAGATATGCAAGAGACTTCTTATTTCGTGTGGGATGTTTCCCCTGTGATTGCTGATTTAGGTTTTTTTCAGCTTAGGTGGTACAGTTTGCTATTTGCGCTGTCGTTTGTGTTTGGCTATTTCATTATGCAGTCTTTTTTTAAGCGAGAGGGTAAACCTCTTGAGCATATGGATTCACTGGCTCTTTATATGATGCTGGGTACTATTATTGGTGCGCGTTTGGGGCATGTTTTCTTTTATAATCTGGTGAATGGTGAGCCTATAACATTGCTTGGTATTTTCGAGATATGGAAAGGAGGGTTGGCTAGTCATGGTGCGGCTGTTGGTCTATTGTTTTCGATGTATCTTTTCAAGCGAAAGTATAAGTATGATTATTTATGGCTTGCCGATAGGATTGTAGTAACTGTTGCGCTGGCAGGACTTTTTATTAGGACTGGTAACTTTTTTAATAGTGAGATCTTAGGTAAGGTAACTGATGTACCCTGGGCTGTGATTTTTCCTCTTGCTGGTGACATGCTTCCGCATCATCCTTCGCAACTATATGAAGCGATCTACTATTTTTTGGTGTTTCTAGTGCTATATGCTCTTATTCGCTCCAATATGACAAAACCTAGATTTGGGAAAGGTTTTGTTTTGGGTCTTTTTATGGTGTTAGTATTCGTGTTCCGCTTTTTCATTGAGTTTACAAAGGAAATACAGGTGAGTGTGGAAGCTGATTTTACCCTTAATATTGGGCAGTGGCTTAGTATTCCTTTTGTTCTGGTTGGTATTTATTTAATTGCAAATTCTTTTAAGAGGAAGCTGGCTGATTAATAGGAGAAACCAAAATAGGTTGTTAACGTAAGCGTATTCAGATATGTATGTCAAGTATTGTTTATATGTAAAGCTGACTAAATAAGTGATATCCTTGTCAGTATTGTTAGTACAATTTTGTTTAATTTACTTTTTTGCTTAATTAGCCATTAGCTAATGCGATTAAGATCAACAATAGTCTCTTTACTCAATATAGATTTGGGTGAATTTAGGAGAAATCGATGGAAATGATATTCGGGAAACAGCAGGCCGATGAGATTAAGAAAACACTTGGTTCTGATTATTCAGAGTTTGAAGGTGGATTTGTTTGGAATCTGAGAAATGAAAAGACTAAGCAGCAGGTTGTATTAACCATTTATTCATCTGCTGGTGTATCGATTGATAGCCAGGATGTGCTGGTTTCGGTTCAGACAACACATGGTTATTTCGAATTGCATTCACCTGATACTTTTATGTCAATCGAACCTGATGAAATAATTTTTCTGAAATCTCAGGATGAAAAATTGACTTCAATGACTATAGGTGGCTCTGCTACCTGCTCAATGTTTTCCAATATTAGCCGCTCAATAATTGATACGGATTTCTCTGAACTGGACCCTGCTGTGCTTTTAGCTGCAATGCAGCTGTCACTTACAGACAGTATGGTGACGGGGTAATTTTTATAGTTTACCAATCTTAAGTATAGAGTAAATCTGTGGTGAAAGAAATAGGCACGGAAATTGAAGTTTTCAATTCAAGCCAGACAGTACTATTGCCGATAAAGAAGGTACGGGGGATAACGGATTTCGTATTTCGTAGCTTCTCTAAAAGCAAAGGATTGCCTTATAAGTTTTTGCGTCTGAATGTGGTGTATCTGACCGATACAGATATTCATGTTATGAATAGAGAGTATCTTGGCCATGACTACCCGACGGATGTGATAACTTTTACTATAGAAGCCTCTGGCGAGGAGCTTGAAGGTGAAATATACATCGGTGCTGAGACTGCTGCACGGCAGGCACTTGAATATGGAGTGTCGCTAACAGGTGAGGTCTTGAGACTGGCTGTACATGGTGTATTGCATTTGCTTGGTATGGATGACCAAACCCCTCAGGACAAGGAGAAAATGACTCAGGAAGAGGACAGATATCTTTATTTGTTCAATCGCGGTGGCGCTTAACTCTCCGTTTGATGTTTGAGAGAATAATAAAAATTATTACATACATGATATCCCAGCTTAATGAGGAGAGCTCGTTTCTGGATATCGATGTGGAAGAATTAAAAGGTCTGGGCTATACCCAGAGCGAAATCTCAACTGCTTTTTCATGGCTTGTTGAAAGAGTAGATGTAACAAGGGATAAGGAGGTTTCTGATCCTGCTCTTGTTGATTCGTCATCTTTCAGGATTCTTCATGAAGGTGAGCTTGGCTTATTTACGCATGAGGCGTGGGGCCGTGTTGTAAATTTGCATTCAATTGGGCTGCTCACCAATCATGACATTGAGAAGATAATTGAACGATCAATTATTTCAGGTCAGTTTAAGATTGGTATCGATAAGCTAAGCAGTATGATATCAGATATACTTTCAGCTACCGATAATCAGTCTGATCCCTTTATTCGTACTGCTTTGAATGGCAATGATACTATACACTAGCGAACTATAGAATTAGTAAGTTTAGTGCCCAAATCAAATCCCTAATGCTATTGAGTTTGCTTGCAACTCATTGGCTAATCCTTTATTTTTGCTTGTAAGAATTAGAATAAGGTTCCGTAGCTCAGTTGGATAGAGCACAAGTTTCCTAAACTTGGGGCCACAGGTTCGAACCCTGTCGGGACCACTAGATTTATTACCGGTATCATTGGCATTTCTATAGGCAATGATTTCCATTCAGACTAAGTCCACACCCTCAAGGGTTGTGTAGTATGGCGGATTGTAGCCTTCGGTTAAAGAATTTTATCAGATTTATCAATTTTAGGTGTTGCCATCCGAGACTTCTTTATCTCAAATTGATATGCTGCCTTTAACTGTTCTTTCGTTTAATTGAAGTATATTTCAAACAGTAAAAGATCCGTTACTGCAACGTTATGTGGAAGCGAAAAGAGCGTTGTCAATATGATGTAAAGCTTGTATTACTCGACATTTTTGTGGGTTAGTAACCAAATCGAAAAGGCACAAATTGATATGGAAACAATTAGTTTAAGAAAAGCAACGAGAAAAGACAAATCATTAGTAGTTGACTTTGATTATCGTCTTAGTAAAGTTGAACATATTGAACTAAAAAGAGAGGAAAAGATAACAAAAGCAATAATGAATAAGGAATGTTTTATCATCTTGGCAGATAACAGAGCAGTTGGTTTTGTCATATTTGATTATCGCTTTTTCGATCAAGGTTGGATAGAACTCATTATTATAGATGAAAAATATAGAGGAAAAGGAATAGGTGGACAAGCAATTACGCTTATATGCAAACAATCCAAGACGAATAAGGTATTTACTTCAACAAATAGTTCTAATATTCAAATGCAGAAAGCATTGAGTAAGGTTGGTTTTTCTTTCGCGGGTAAAATAAACGGATTAGATGATGGAGATCCTGAACTGTTTTATTATAAAAAGATTAACATTAAGAAAGCAAAAAACTAAACCCGAATACGAAATGCTATTAGTAATCAAATGAAATATTGATAACCCTATCGGTTACCAAAACATCCTATTATAATGGTAGATTTTATTATTCTTAAAAGGGTCTTATCCTTAATGATTGATGATGATTCTACTTGTACATTTGTTTGCAGCCAACCAAGGTTTCAACCCGGATCGTAGAGTTCGCTCATACTAAATCTCACAGTCTCACAGGGTGGTGTATATTTGTAAATTACTAACTCTTTAAGAAGTTAAAGACCTTTTTCAATCAATCATGTAAGTAATGGACTATCGAACTTATGAACCGCATCCGGATCTGGAGTCAGTAATTAATTGTTATTGGACTTTGGAAGTTCCTGCAGCAGATGATTCCCAGAAGCAGAGAATAATTCCTGATGGCACAATCGAGATGGCATTTATTCTCGGAGATGATATAAAACGATATACTGCCGATGGTGATTTTATTATTCAACCAAGGGCAATGGTACTTGGGCAGACTATTGAACCTTTTTATATAGAGCCAACAGGGTATGTCAGTACTTTTGCAATCCGTTTTTACCCATATGGTTTTGCTAATCTAATTACTGTGCCTATCAGTACATTGGCAAATAAGGAAACACCAATTGAAGAATTATTTGGTGAAGAAGTTGCCGGGCAATTAACACAAGCAATAATTGATGCGCCTGATATAGAAAAAAGAATAGAAATAATTGAACTTTTCCTGCTCAAGAAACTAAGTGAGCAGTCTACTGTTGATAGCATTGTTAGAACAACAATTGATACACTTTTATCCACTAAAGGGAACGCATCTATTAGCAGTATTCTTAAGGAGGATTTATCCAAAAGGAGGCAGCTTGAGAGGAAATTTGTGAAGCAAATCGGTATCAGTCCGAAATAGCTGGGTAAAGTGATCCGGTTACAAAGTGCCCTAAAAATGTTACTTAATAAAGAAGGAGAAAATCTTACTAATATTGCCTATGAAAATGAATACTATGACCAGGCACATTTTATTAAGGATTTTAAAGAATTTACCGGGATTAGCCCAAAAGAGTTTTTGGGACATGAAAACATGATACTTTCTTCAGTTTTTTACAAATAGACCTGTCGCATTTTTACAATTTGTTTTCTTTGTGTTGATATAGCTTTGTTTTTTTGACAATTCATTAAACAAATGAAGAAAATAATATTCAGTCTTGCTATCGCTGTATCGATCTTTGGTTTTGTTGCTTGCAGTAACGAACACTATTCAGATTTGGAAGGTCAAAAGACTGATTCAATATTAGATCAAAGCAGAAACATTATGAACACTTATATTTCTATTTTCGAAATTCCTGCGACAGATATTTCACGAGCAATCGGTTTTTATGAGTCAATTTTGGGCATTAAAATTGAGAAAATGGACTTCCCGGGTATGGAAATGGGGGTTTTGCCTTATGAAGAGCAGGTAATAACAGGTGTGATAGTTAAAGGAGAAGGCTATACACCTTCGGCAGACGGAGTGACTATTTATTTAAATGGCGGTGATAATTTGCAATTCATTTTGGATAAAGTTGAAGAAAATGGCGGCGAAATAATTGTCCCGAAGACGGCCCATGCTGATGAAAGCGGTTATTTTGCAATATTCCTTGATACAGAGGGTAATAAACTTGGGTTGCATTCTGTTAATTGATTGACATTTCGGCCAGGTTGTCATCATTTATGGTACAAATTTTACCATGAATTATTTAGTTGTATTTATCCTGACTAATTCTGCCATTGCTTGGGTATTTGTCTATAGTTAGCACAATATTCTATGCTCTAAAACCATGTTTTCAAAATAGGTTCGAGCTTTATATAGAACTACTATATTTGATATGGTATTATAGAAATACTAACTTAGGTACAGAAGTGAACTTGCAATTTTGATTATGAATGAATAAAACAGTTGATAATTATTTGCTTGAGGGCTGTGGCAGGTGTCCGCTTGGAGCTACTCCTGATTGCAAAGTGCATAGGTGGAGCCAAGAATTAGAATTGATGAGAACCATTGTTCTTGATTGTGGTCTGACTGAAGAATGTAAATGGGGAGTCCCATGCTATACCTTTCAAAATAAAAATGTTCTTGTCGTTAGCGCTCTTAGAGATTACTGTTCTATTAGTTTTTTTAAAGGTTCTTTATTAAGTGATAGTAAAAACTTACTGGATAAACCAGGAGAAAATTCGCAGGCGGCGCGATTATTTAAGTTTACTAATACTGAAGAAATCACTAGTATAGAGAATGATATAAGAGCCTATGTTTTTGAGGCCATTGAGATAGAGCGGGCAGGACTAAAAGTGAATTTCAAGAAAAGCCCGGAACCTATCCCGGAAGAATTAGAAGAAAAATTTGAAACAGATCCGAACCTGAGAATTGCATTCGAAGCATTAACACTAGGACGTCAGCGCGGGTATATCATCTATTTTTCGCAGCCTAAACAATCGAAGACCAGAATATCTAGAATTGAAAAATCAGTACCGAAGATTCTAAATGGAGAGGGATTGCATGATAAATATCAATCAATGAAGAGATAAACTACTTTAATATACTTATATAGTCCTGCCAGACTTTAGCGAGACTTTCTTTTTATGTTTCAAATTGGTAACTTGTGGCTACTTCCTTGGACAACCTCATATCCTTCCAATAGCCGACTGATATATGATATATCTTTTGACCCAGTGGATAAATAGTATCTACAACCCTCCTGGTTTTGACGTATTTAAGTTTCTTACTTTCCGCTCTGCAGCCGCAGCAATTTCTGCTATGTTCATTAGTTTTATAATAGGGCCACGAATTATTCAGTTGCTCAGAAATCTTCAAATGCAGGAGCAGGATAAGAGTGAGCTTCAGGCGCATGGCTTGCATATGACAAAGGCTGGCACTCCTACTATGGGTGGCCTGATTGTGCTTACTGCACTTCTAATTCCTACTATACTATGGGCTGACTTAACCAATATGTTTGTAGTTATGATTTTATTTGTAACTGCTGCCCTTGGTGCGTTGGGCTTCATGGATGATTATTTGAAAGTGATCAAGAAGCGGAAGGGGGGGCTACCTGGTAGATATAAGATGCTTGGCCAATTCTTAGTAGGGGCTATACTGGCAACTGTGATCATGTTTTATCCGGAATCGTTCGGTGAGGGTTTTGAGCTTGTCAAAACCGCTACGACTATGCCGTTTACAAAGAATTTTAATCCTGATCTTGGGGTGATTTTCTATCCTATATTTGTGATTTTTGTTCTTACGGCTACTTCGAATGCGGTCAATCTTACCGATGGTTTGGATGGCCTTGCCATTGGAACAGTATCAATTGCTGCATTAACTCTTGCGGCTCTGGCATATATTACTGGTAATGCAAACTTTTCTGAATACCTAAATATAATGTATCTGGAAGGATCAGGTGAGTTGACAATTTTTACAGCAGCACTCGTAGGTGCTGGGCTGGGTTTCTTATGGTACAATTCGCACCCTGCACAGGTATTTATGGGTGATACAGGTTCACTGGCACTTGGCGGGGCCTTGGGTTGTTTGGCAATATTGATAAAGAAAGAGTTCCTTATTCCAATTTTAGGCGGTGTTTTTTTTGCTGAGGCTCTTTCGGTTATGGCTCAGGTCTCATATTTTAAGTATACAAAGAAGAAGTATGGTGAAGGTAAGAGGCTATTTAAAATTGCTCCAATTCATCATCATTTTGAGAAGAGTGGTATTCATGAGACAAAGATAGTTATGCGCTTTTATATCGTTGCTATTATACTGGCTATTTTAGTACTTACTACTTTTAAAGTAAGGTAGCAAACTGTGGCTCAGAGTAGGATTAAGCGCCTTGAGATAGCTATTCGTAAATTGATAACAAGGAAGCTATCATACTCGGGAGAACAGGTCTTCTTAGAGCAAGAGCATGTTTTAGAGATGAACTCTATAAAACGAATCTTATTACTAAGACAGGACAGACTTGGTGACCTATTGATTTCACTTCCGTTTCTGGAAAGACTTCGTGTAACTTTACCCGATACCGAGATTGATATTTTACTTGGTAAGAATAAATCAGCTTCAATGTATGTTGAACCCTTTGTTGATGGAGTCGTGGCATATGGTCCTTCACTTGGCCGATGTATTGCAGCGATCAGGCATATTCGTAAGCGAAAATATGATTTGGTAATTGATCTGCTCGATACTCCTTCTACAACTTCCAGTTTTTTAGTCAGGCTATCAGGTTCGCTTATTTCTCTGGGTTTTGAGAAGGGTAATTCGCATGTGTATTCCTATCTAATGCCATTACCTGATGTGTCTCAGGTACATATTTCTCAAAGATTGATGAAGATTTTGCCTTTTCTCGGTGGGAATGGGACTCAGGAAGATCTAAAGATCAAGATTGATTTGTCTGCTAGTGATAAGAAAAAGGTTGATTTAGTGTTGGGTGGCAAGTCGTTTTCTAAAAGACTTGGTATTGTCCTGTCCGGAAGTACTGATGCTAAATATATTGGTGTAGAAAGGCATATAGAGCTTATTGAAAAGCTATCAGCTGGAGAGAATTTTGGAGAATGTGATATACTGCTCTTTGGTACGGCAAAGCACCTTACTGATTTAGAAAATATAAGGGATACTTGCCATGAATTGGGCTATGCGAATGTGCGCTATGCTCCTATATCAAGTGATTTTCATTTCTTTGTCTCTATGCTATCTACCTGCGATGTAATACTCACACCTGATACATCAGCAGTTCATGCCGCTTCGGCTTTTAATATACCGATGGTAGTTTACTATACTCATTCTGGTAAGGAGAGTGCTCCAATGCCCTGGTATCCATTGGGTTGTGAATATCGGTCTATTATCGCTGGTCCTTCGCTAGAACAGTTAAATCTTGATGAAGTTGCTGGGGCCGTTTTAGATTTATTGAGATAATCTGATCTACAATATGTTAGAAACTCCTGAATACTAGTATGTAAAATAATCAGATTCTGGGGTTTCCAACCATTGGTTAAGTGTCTGCGCAGAGGCATCTTTAGGTGATACTATTATCTTATCAGTTTTATTAATACCCCAGTCTATTCCAAGGGCTGGATCATCCCAACGAATTGATGATTCAGCGGCTGGGTTCCATAAGGCGGTACATTTATAGAGAAGTTCTGTTTTGTCTTCAATTGCTCGAAATCCATTTGCAAACCCTGGCGGTACCCATAACAATCGTTTGTTTGATTCAGATAATTCAGTAGTATAGTATTGTCCTAAAGTTGGAGAGTTTTTTCTTATATCAAGTTCAATAACCTTTGCTGCTCCACGGGTAACTCGTAGCAGTTTACCCATTGGTTTATCCCATTGGAAATGCAGACCACGTATTGTATTCTGAATTGAGAGTGAGTGATTATCCTGCATGAAATCAATTGGCAGTCCAAGATCTTTGAATAAGTCTGCTCTATAGCTTTCCATGAAAAAGCCTCGCTCGTCTTGAAATACTTTTGGTTGAAATAATATTAAGCCATTAAGCTTTTTCTCAATAATATCAAGTGGCATATGTTTTATTTGGGCTACTTTTTTTCTTTTTCTTCTTCGGTTGATTCAGATTCTTTCGGAGATGGATTCACCCGATACTTACCTTTGTTCATCGAATCTATCTTACCTGTTAGCTGGCTGGGAGTGAAGACTTTCGAACTATTATTTTTGCTTTTGTCGTCATCTTTTCCGGTGGCTATATATACTGTCCTTCGTGAGCCAGTGTTACCCAATTTCCTACTATTTGCTTCTCTTTTGTCTGAAGAAGAATTGGACACTTCATTTCCACCTATTACTTCTCGTACCTTTCGATTTATTGCTTCATCGTTGTCAGAGCTAGTGATTTCCATAGTAGTATTATTGGAAGAAGTCATAGCAGGATTATTGGCGGCTTTAGCAGCCGACATATCTATACGTATAGGTTCGCCGGCTTTCTGAATGCCTTTAAGACTATCAAGAGATTCGAAGGCTTCCAGGTCGTCAGGATTGAGTTTAGCTGTAGAAGGGTTTATCTCTAGTTCTACCCGCCTATTCATTGATCGGCCTTCGGCAGTATTATTAGGAGCCAAGGGAAAGCCTTCACCATGGCCGACAACTGTCAATTCTTCAGCTGCAAAGCTGCCTGAGCTTTTTAACTCCTGCACAACTGATACTGCACGATCAGCCGAAAGTGCATGGTTAGATCTATATCGCCCGCTCTTGATAGGTATTGAATCCGTATATCCTGAAGCTTTCATTTCTACGTAAAATCCTGAAAGGATTGAGCCAACATCACGGATCATTTGAGCCGCCGGGACTGAGAGAGCTGCCGAACCAGACTCAAAAGTGGCATCCGATGGAAAACGAATCATAATTTTTTCATTCTGTTTCTCCATTTCCAGAAGTCCTTTAGCCATCTGCTCCTGGAGCTGAGATTGTAATTGATCATATATCAGATCAGTTTGTTTTTGTTCTTCATCATTAGCAGGATTGCCGGCTTTTTCTTGTCCTGTTTCATGTTGGTTCTGTTCTTTGTACGAAGGATTTGGCATAGTAATAGGGTTGAAGGATGAAATTGGATCTCCAACAATATTAATTCCTGCAAAAGCAGATTGGAGGGATGCCATTGCTCTTTCGAACTTAGGTTTGTCGACTTCTGCAGAGGAAAGTAGTAAAACAAAAAAGGTTAATAGTAGTGTCATCAGATCGGAAAATGTTACCATCCAATCTGGTGCTCCGCCACCTTTTTTCTTTGGTGCTTCTTCTTTCATCTTTAGTTATTCTGCGCTGTTTTTAGTGCTTTAGGATTGTCGATAGGTTCACCAGCTAAGAATGTGTTGAGAAGCTCTACCATTACTCGAGGCGCTTGTCCGGTTTGCATCGAGTGAACCGACTCAATGATTATATACATATATTCTTTATTCTTTTTGGCATTTAGCGCCAGCTTATCGGCAAGAGGTATCGCAAATACTTGGGCTATTAATGCACCATAGAGAGTTGTGATAAGTGCAACGGCCATTGCAGGACCTATTGATGATGGGTCAGACATATTGTTAAGCATTATAATAAGACCAACAAGAGTACCAATCATACCCATACCCGGTGCGGAATCACCTATACCCCTGAATAAGGTTTCGCCTTTATCACTCATCTCAATTTGTACTCTTGCCTCATTTTCCAGTACACCTCTGACAAATTCAGGTGCATGCCCATCTACCATTAACTGTATACCTTTATTAAAAAGTGAGTTTTTAACCTGTACTGATTCAAGAGCCAATACACCTTCACGCTGAACAGTTTTAGCTAAATCTTCGGCAATAGCTATTAGCTCACGTGGTTCTTCAGATTGTTCGAAGAATACAGTTTTGATAGCAAAGGTAGAAAGCGAGACGATTTGGTTGAGTTTCCACTTAACAAGTGTTACACCTATAGTTGCTCCGAATACGATCATGATCGAAGGGCCATCGACAAACAGTATCAATCCTGCACTAAGGAGGATACCGATAATGATCACGACTAAGGTCAGTATTAAGCCGACCAGCGTTCCCAAATCCATATAATACCTATAAGAATGTCTAGAACCGTATAGACCGAACAAAACCGAAGCAGTCATGAGGTTTTTGTCTCATAAACTGTCTACAGAAATGCCCAATCCATATAAATATAAGCATTATCGTCAATTTACTGATGATATTTAGGCAATAGGGGAAGCTCTTATCAAGTTAGCAGATATTATATAGGTTTCCGTAAGCTAGTGAGCTTATGGATAGAAGCGGAAGCCAATGGCAATATAAGGCTGAGTTAGGTTATCGGGAACAATTGTCAGATCAATTGCAGACTCGAGAAATATTTCGATCGAAGTATTTTTTGGAATAAAGTTCACGCCCAATACACCTCTGATACCGATACCCATGGCATCATTATCCCAGTTCTCTTTCTTCCTAAATAGTTTGTTGCCCTCACCAAAACCAATAAAAGCACCAGGGCCAGTATAAAGTGTTACTATTTTACTGTTAAACGCATCAAAATACCATAGATAATCAGCTCCTATTTTGATATCTCCAAAATAAGAGTTACCGATATAAGCATGGATGCTTTCTTCTGCATCAATTTTAAAAATTACACTGGCACCTGCTGGTTCACCAAGAATCAGCCCAAAACCTAGATCTTTATTTTTGGGTGTTTTGGCTTCTGTACTAATAGCTGATGCTAAGAAAGTGACTATTATGTATACTATGAGTATTTGTATTTTCATTCTTGCTACTTGAAGAATTATGGATAATGAAGAAGTACTTTAAATAACAAAAAACCACATAGCAGAAAGCCATATGGTTTGATAATCTAAGTATTATAGCATTAGCTATATCTCACCCCTGGAGTAGTTGGAGGAACGCATTGGGGTTTTGATTTGATTGAGCTAATGAAGTAAGCGAAGTTTGTTGTAGAAACTGATTCTTAATGAGTTGCATTTGCTCTAGTGCTACGTCTGCATCCTCAATACGTGAGATAGCTGCATTATAATTTACAACCGAACCTTGCAATATATCTTTTTGCGAAGTAAGTCTGTTGGATATCCCACCCATATAAGAAGCAGTCTTAGTGATATTGTCTATAGCATCTGCAAGTGATCCCAGAGTGGTTCCGATGATTGAATCTTCAAATATACCAAGGTCGTTAGCATTAACCAGATTGAAGTCTCTGAGGTTTAAGTTTGTGACTCCGGCAAAATTTGTAATACTCATTGAGTTGACACTGAAGTCTTGACTTTCGACATTGAAATCGGCGTTGTCACTGGAAAGATCTACAGATATAGTCAGAAGATCATTTGTAGCATTGGAGCCAACATAGAAGTTAGCACTATAGTCACCATCAAGGAGTTGTCGTCCCCCAAATACAGTAGAATCAGCAACAGTTTGTATTTGTTCTACCATCCTGTAAGCAGCCTTAGCTAGTGCTACTTTTTCCGAAGTACCTAATGCTCCTGATGAGGCAGTTGCAGTTTGTTCACGAATTGTGATAAGAAGATCCTGCACATTATCCAGAGCATCCATCCCAATATTAGTAACATTGAGAGCTTCTCCTACAGTTTTGATAGCAGCTTTGAGTATACCATTTCTAGCCTCTAATGATCTAGAGGTAATATAGCCTGCTACATCATCAGAAGCGTTATTGATTCTCAAGCCTGTTGAGAGTCGCAGCTGATTAGTAGAAATGGCTCTATTAGCTATATCTAACTGATTATAAGCGTTTTGTGCGCTTATATTAGTTCTTATTCTGGCGTTACCGCCTGTTGCGAAAGCCATGGTTAGACTCCTGATAGTCCATTAGTTTGCTACTTTTCATCATTGAGTAGTCAGCAAACGAAATAATAATTCACCATAATCCCAGTATAATACCGGGAAGTATCAACCATATATTATTGCTTAGGCGCCTTATTGGGAAGTGGCTTAAGCCGCCAAGCAGTAATAATAATTATCCTTGGAGCAATTGTAAGAATTGCTGAGGATTGGCATTTGCCTGAGCCAAAGAAGTAAGTGAAGCACTCTGCAAGAATTGAGACTTAACAAGCATCAACTGTTCTTGGGCAACATCAGCATCTTCAATTCTTGAGATAGCTGTGTTATAGTTCACTACCTGGCTGTTTAGTATGGTTTCCTGCGAGTTTAATCTATTTACAACACCACCTACATAGGCTGCCACTTTGTTGACGTTCTCAATGGCATCGGCCAGAGAAGAAAGAGTCAGTGCCATTTGTGTTGCTGAGAAGATACCCAGATCAGTTGCTGAAACTTGATTAAATCCAGTCATATCCAATCCAGTGACTCCAGCAAAGTCAGTTACATTGAGAGAATTAACGTTGAAATTGTTACTTTGAACGTTGAAGTCAATATTATCTGGTCTTAAGTTAACATCAAGTGTAAGCAGATCGTTGACAGCATTCGAGCCTACAATGAATTCGGCTGAGAATGTACCATCAATAAGCTGTCTTCCAGCAAAAACTGTTGAATCAACGACCGTCTGGATCTGTTCAACCATTCTACCAGCTGCTTTAGCCAGCGCTACCTTCTCTGCAGTACCTTGTGCACCCGAAGCTGCTGTAGCAGTTGAATTTTTAATGTCGTTAATAAGGTCCGCTATATTTTCTAGCGAATCCATTATTATATAAGTGGTGTTCTGTGCGTCACCAACCGCTTTTAGAGCAGCTTTAAGAGATCCGTTTCGGGCCTGTAAGGCACGGGACGTTATATAGCCCGCGACATCATCAGCCGCGTTATTAATTCGTTTACCAGTTGAAAGCCTTAGCTGCCTTAGTGATATATCCTTATTGGAAATATCCAAGGAGTTGTAAGCATTCTCTGCCGCTATATTGGTCCGTATCCTTGCATTTCCACCTACTGCAAACGGCATACGTCACCTCCATGTGAAAAACTTAGATTATTATTTACATCCTGTAGAATAATCGACGGCTTGTACCGCTATTTGCTAAGCAAACAACTGGCGTGCCAATATCGATAATATCCTCTTCGTAATACCATTAACTTATCTGACTGAACAGATGTGATTTTTGATATATATTATCTGATGTAAAGGGTGTGCCAAATGAAGTTTCTTGGAATTGATAAATGATTAACTCTAGTTATATGATGGACTTAAGAGTTGATTCGGTCGTGATTTTCAGAATTCTAAATTTTCTATGACTTGGTTAAAATGAGTAAAAGTGGTTAAAAGTAGACATTTAATTGGCTTTCTTGCGATAATGGTTTGCTACATAAAATCTACTGATTGAGTATACTCAATAAAAACTAACTTCTTGTTTCTAGCGTAAATGATAATGGTTTATATTACCCATATGGTTGAAACTCTTTTTAATTAGCAGTATTGAATAAGGTAAAAAAAGATGTCAAAGGGAATGTTTATCTATTATATCGGATTGTGTTTGCGGGCAGTATTGGGAGTCGTATTCCTTGTTGCTGCAATTGGTAAAATTAGTGACCCGTTAGCATTCTTATCTGAAATACACAATTATGATATGTTGCCAGATTTCCTGGAACGGATATTAGCATTGTGGATCCCATGGATGGAAATGGTCTCGGCTGTTCTATTGTTATTTGGTTCTCGAGTCAGAGCCAATGCTGGTATCATTTCTCTTCTTCTTATTATTTTTACAATGGGTGTTGCTATAGCGTGGGGTCGCGGGCTAGAGATTAATTGTGGTTGTTTTGGAGATATGGCAGAGCAAAAAGTCGGGTTGGCCAAAATTATAGAAAACACTTTATTGCTTGCCGGATCACTTTTTCTTTTTTTATGGGGCGATAAGAATCCTTCAGAGAACCATAGTGCCTGATTTACTTCACAGCTTATCTCATGATTTGATCTTTTGTTTTTTGGCTTTTCTGAATTATCCATGATATAGACACCGAAAAGTCTTATAGCCATTATTCTTTATTTTTGAGTATGGAAGGAATACAAATGTCGAATAGTGTTTCTGGTAAGACTCATGCATTGGGGCAAACTCCTACTGAATGGACCGAATGGTGTAGAGATGAAGGACTGTCTGGTTTCCGTGTGGATCAGATAATAAAAGCCATATTTAGCGAAAGGATTCAGTCTTTTGATAATGCTACTACTCTACCAAAAGAGCTAAGAATTAAGCTTGATAGAGATTTTTTCTTGCGCTCATTTGTTTCTAACAAGAAGCAAGTCTCGATTGATGGTTCGGTTAAGTTCCTTAACAAAATGCAGGATCATAAATCAGTCGAAAGTGTTTTTATGCCATGGCATGAGGAAAACCCTGACCGTCCTGTAAGGACAACTCTTTGTATTAGTTCTCAGGTAGGGTGTGCTGTTGATTGTGCCTTTTGTGCTACAGGTAAGATGGGGTTCGGAAGAAACATGACAGCAGGTGAAATTGTTGAGCAAGTAATTGTAGCTGAAGAACTTCTGGGTGAGAAAGTTACAAATCTTGTATTTATGGGTATGGGCGAACCTCTGCTAAACCATAATGCTGTTTTTAAAGCTATTGAAATATTCACGCAAGATTATGCTACTATTGTTTATCCCAAGAAGATCACCGTGAGTACTTCAGGCATAATGAAAAATATAAGCAGGTTAGCCCAGTTACCGAAATATGTAAAACTAGCAATTTCTTTACATGCTACTACAAATGGTATGAGAGACCGTATTATGCCGATTAACAGAAAGTCTCCTATTTCAGACTTAATGCAAACGGTTGAGGATTATTATAGGGTTACTAAACTTCCAGTTACCTATGAGTATATACCGTTTGATGGGCTCAATGATACTTATGAAGATGCCAAACGGTTGGCAAAAATTGCTAAGAGAGTTCCTTCAAGAGTAAATATAATTCCTTTTAATGATATTTCCTTTACTAATCCGACAGGTTATGCTGCCAAATTAAAACCCACCCCGATGCATAGAATTCTTGAATTTGCCGGCGAGGTAAGGGCAGAAGGAGGAGTCGTCACAGTTCGGGATACATTTGGTAGTGATATCGATGCGGCATGTGGCCAACTGGCTTTGAGTGACAGAACAGTTGATAGCCACACTCTTAGTTGATTCCTTGTAATAGCTTTACTTCATTTGGTTGAAACCTGGCTAGTGTACTACCCGTCTCATTAATAAAGAAAACTAATGATGGAGCGAGGTATGAAAAATTTAGGTAAGGCTTTCTGGCACAATAGTTTATTTGTATTTGCTAGTATAACTGTGATAATCCTGCTCCAGAGCTGTGCTTCTGCACCTAATAATTCTAAGTATTTTGGATATAATAATAGTCCCGATAGAGAGGAAGAACCTGACTATACAGTAAGGGAAGTAGAGCCAAGGCGAGCGACTCCCGGGCAATCTTCTGGTGAGTGGGTTAATCCGTTGGCTAATTCCAGATCGCAAGAGGATATAGAGTTGGAACAATCTGTTTCGGAGCGTGAGCAAACAGTTATCAATAATTATTATTACTATCAACCTAGAGGATATGTACCTGTTATTCAGCCTTGGCATGCGGGATATAGAGGATGGGCTTCGCGGAGATCAGGCCTGACTATTACCGTGGGTACAGGGTGGTATTATTCGAGTAATCCATTTTATGATTCTTGGCATGACTGGTATAATCCTTGGTATGACTATCACCCGTATTATGGATATACATGGTCTCGGCCCAGGCGAGTTGTTGCCTGGTATAATGATCCGTGGGTGGGGCGTAATAATTCAACCAGACGCTATAGGGATGAACAGAGGGTATCAACCAGACGCACTTCAGGTGTAACAAGAAGCAGAGTCCAAGGTGGCCAGGATGCTGAGCGCAGAGGGACTCGCAGAACAGATGTAAATACTAGCAATGGTGTTAGTAGGACTACAAAGTATGGTAGTCAGAAGAGTCGCAGAAGTTCAAATCCTTCAGTACAACAAAGAAAAGGAACCAGGCGTTCGACCAATAATAGCGGTGGGTCTCGATATAGTGGTTCTAATAACAGTTCCGGTAGCTCTAAGAGTAGATCGTATAAACCATCTAAGTCAAATAATAGTGGTGGTTCTAGTGGTTCGTCTGTTAGGAGAGGTACCAGGAGATCGGGTGGTAGCGGCGGTTCTAACAAAAGTAGTGGTTCTGGCGGCTCTAAGCGGCGCAGATAATGAATAGGGCATTCAGTAATTATTTGTAAGGAAGTTTATGAAGAGATTATTTTTAGCATTTTTTTTCTTGCCATTATTGGCAGAGGCTCAGTTTATTGAGGATGGTTTGAGGCTTGGCGAAGTGAATTCTGTCATATCGGCTCGTGCTGCCGGACTTGGGGTATCGTATATTGGGATTAATGATGATGGGGCCTCGCTTAGAATTAATCCGGCGGGTTTATCACTGCTACCAACAGATGAACTATCATTTGGATTTGCATTTAGGAATCTACAAACTGAGACTCAATATAATGGGCAATCATTTGATCAGACACCTACAAATTCATTTTATCTGTCAAATATCATTCTTGCTATTCCTATTGATGAGGATAATACAATGGCTATCGGGTATTTTAATGAAGCTCAGAATGATATGAGAATTGAGTATAATACATTTAATGAAAATCCTAATAGCAGTATATTTTCGCAGAAGCAGCAGCTGGGTTTTGATCTCTATCTTGCGCCAGATAGATTTAATCCTTTGGTAACAGATTCAGTAAGGCAAGATAATTTCACCATTATTGAAGGTGGTAAACATTCGATTTATTTCGGGGGGGCATTTAAAGTTCATGAGAATATATCTTTTGGATTTAATATTGCTCCTAAATGGGGATCAATAACTACCGATAGAATTTATTCTGAATTTGATGCTACAAATAAGTATAATCAACCGAGTCAGGATTTTTCAACTGTTGATTTCAATTCTTTTGAGATGACAGAGTTTCTTAGGCAGGACTATACTGGTGTAACCGGTGCTATAGGTTTCCAGGTAAATTATTCCGATTTTTTGAGATTTGGTGGTAATGTAGAAATGCCTTCTTACTATCTTGTTGAGGAGAGTTATGGTGCTTCCTACGCTGCTTTCTTTGATCAAGATGCACCTGTTGACTTATCTGAGGAATTTGAGAATGAGTATAGTGTTATTACTCCACCAGTATTTTCAGGTGGGGTATCCCTGCACTTTTTGGGTACAACTGTAACTGCCGGAATAAGCTATGCTGACTATAGCCAGATGGAGTTTGATGCTGATGATTATTCACTGGTTGATCTCAATCGGGATATATTGAGGCAGTTGAAAGGCAAAACTACTTATGGTGTTGGGGCTGAATACCAGTTCCCTGCGCTGCCACTGACAGCCCGTGTTTCTTATGAACATTTTGTTTCTCCTTTTTATGAGGATGGGCCGGAGGCTTCGGGTTCTACATATGCTATAGGTGGATCATTGCTGGTTGGAGAACAAACTAGCGTAGATGGTGTGTTCAGATATAGAGATTATAATTTTGTGTCTGTATTTCCTGGCGGTAATAATTTCATAACCAATGTAGAACAACCTCTTACAATTGCTATAGGGTTAACTTATAGATATTAATAAATCTTGGAAGATCAAATTGATTGATGGATGCAGTTGGTTTGCCAACTATTTGTTTTCAGTCACTGCTAATTTGATATAGGGTTGTGTTGAAGTAAAAGAAGGCTTTTCTTCAGTCAATTGTCCTATTACCTTATCTCCAAGGTGTTTTGTGAGTAGTACAGAGTGAGGGGTTTGGGCTAGTTCGGCAGGAGCCTTAATAGCAGTTGGCACATAGTTTTCAGTCCATCCGCGCCAAGTATTGCTGGTTTTGTCGTAGGTTTCAGGCAGGAAGATTTTTTCTTTACCTACTTGGCTTTCATAAAAATCCATCTGCTTATGAACTGACAGGCGTCTAAGTATATTAGTTCTATTTTTTCTTGTATCATGAGGCACTATTCCAGTCATTTCGGCTGCTGGAGTACCTGGTCGCTCAGAGTAAGTAAAAACATGAAGATAGCTAATAGGCAGATTATCAATGAAGTCATATGTTTCTTGGAAGTGTTGGTCAGTTTCACCTGGAAAACCAACTATTACGTCAGCTCCGATACATGTATCAGAGTCTATTTTTTTTATATTCCTGATGAGTGAATCATAATTTTTAGCTCTGTATCGTCGTTTCATCTTCATGAGTATATCCTGACTACCACTCTGCAAAGGGATATGGAAATGCGGCACAAAACGCTCTGACCCCATAACTACATCTAATATCTCGGGCTTTAGCAGATTAGGTTCGATTGAGGAAATACGTACTCTGAGCGGGATTTGAAGGTTATCAATCAGTTTGGCTACATCAATGAATTTATGACCTTCAGGCGTACGATAGTCGCCCAAGTTTATACCAGCGATTACTACTTCACGATAACCTTCTTGCCAGAGTTTATGAAACTCGTTTTCGATTTTGCCCAGAGGCATAGATCTGCTATGCCCCCTAGCATCGGGGATAGTACAGAAAGTACATCGATAATCACAACCATCTTGTAATTTAAGTACAGCTCGAGTACGTCCGGCATTATCCGAAACAGCTGAGGTATGGAATTCCGCATTACTAGCATCGGATACTAGAATAGAGGGTGAAGCTGATTTTGTGAAGTCTTTTACCAGATCTGGGATCATAAACTTTTCTTTCTGGCCAAAGACAGCGTCTACACCATCAATCTTTATTATCTCATCTGGCTGTAACTGAGCATAACAACCTAAAACACCAATAAAAGCGTCAGGAGAAGTACGCATACTCCTACGGACTATCTTACGGCAATCAGCATCCGCACGGTGAGTAACAGTACAAGTATTGATAAGTACCATATCACTTTCTTGCCCATACTCTACCACTCGGTGTCCTAATTCTTCAAACTGGCGCCCGATGCGGGATATGTCAGCTAGGTTTACTTTACAACCTAGATTGTAAAAGGAGATCCTCAAGAGATATTATTTTAATATTTAGTATAATTTCGAGTATAATTAATACAAATATAAGTATTCAGAATGAAGAGATACCAGATACACTGCATAGATGGGTATACTTATGTCAGTTTTCGATGGTACTCATGATGATATAGATGAGATGAACCATTTGTTTGTACAGATCATCCACAGTTTGTTACAATGAAGTATTTTCTGACAGGTAAATGATATTTTGATTCGTAATTTATATTACGAACAAACCATATATGAACAATGGGTAATTGATATGAAGCGAAATATGTCTAAAACTGATGGTTTAATCCGTCTGTTGGTAGCCTTTGCGATTTTAGTAATCTACTTCTTGGGTGGAATAAGTGGGACTTTGGCTTTGGTTTTATTGGCTATAGCTGTAATTTTTACAATTACTTCTTTTATTTCTTTTTGCCCTATTTATGCTATCTTTGGAATACAAACATGTAAGGTAAATAAAGATTAATTCTAATTCATAATTATAATATTAAGGGTTTGTAATGAAAAAATTATTAGCGGCAGCAGTGATGTCTATGTTCCTATTTTCGTGTGGTGGTGGAGATCAGGAACCAGCTGATGATAATATGCAAGAGGAAACATCTCTCAGAGATGGTGAGGCTGCAGTTGAAGAGAATGAGGTGGAGATCAAGCTAACTGCTGACGATATGATGCAGTATTCTATGAAAGAAATAAAAGTTCCTGCTGGTTCTAAAGTAGAGCTTGAATTTTCTCATGTGGGTACAATGACAGTTGAGATGATGGGGCATAATTTTGTACTATTGAAGCAAGGTGTTGACCTAACTACTTTTGCTCAGGGTGCAATGACAATGAAAGACAATGGTTACTTACCTGAAGATATGTCTGATGTTATTGTTAATACAAAGATGCTTGGTGGTGGCGAGAGTACTGAGATAGAGTTTGATGCACCAGAGCCTGGTACTTATCAGTATTTGTGTACTTTCCCTGGACATTATGGTACAATGCAGGGTACTTTTATAGTAGAATAATTGAGTTTGTGTGTAGGGGGAACTGGAGAAACTTCTCTTCCCCCTTCTCAATCCCATAAAAAAACGCTACAATGAAAATAAAGCCCCGCCAGAGAGATACTGGCGGGGCTTTTTGTTGATTTGTCTGTATGGGTATAGAGACAATGGAGATTATCTAGAGTAATACTCTACCACAAGAGGGATTTCGCAATTAACTGGTACTTCTTCACGCTCAGGTACATAAAGGAACTTTGCTGAAAAATCAGATTTATTTATTTCAAGATATGGTGGCGGTTGCATCCCACCTCTGAGAGCTTCTTGGATTTGGTCTACGTTGCGAGATTTTTCTTTGATCTGGATAACATCATTTGGCTTGACCTGGTATGAAGCAATTGTTACTTTTTTACCATTAACAAGTACATGTCCATGACCCACATACTGCCTGGCAGCATAAATAGTTCTGGCAAAATTGGCACGCATTACTAATGCATCCAGTCTTGATTCCATTAACTGAACCAAGAGATCACCAGTATTACCAACTAGTTTAGAGGCCTTAGCATAATAAAGACCCATGTGTTTCTCAGACAGATTATACTGAAGTTTGAGTCTTTGTTTTTCGAGAAGCTGCTTTCCATAATCAGACATCTTGCCACGGCGCTTATTAGGGCCATGTTGTCCAGGGGCATAAGGTTTTCTTCCGGCAAATTTTCTTGCCTTGGGTGTCATATTGATCCCGATCTTTCGGGATAGCTTCACCTTAGGGCCGTTGTAGTTCATCTTTGTGCGTCTTTTGAATTATTATGATTTCAGTTTCACTTTTATAGAGAACAGTTTAAGCCACTGTTCAAATATCAGGATTACAAATATACGAAGGTAATGTGGAATAACAAATAAAGATACATATCGAAATGAATCTAACAATATACTGAGACAAAATGCAGTCTGAAGTGTTATATTAATTTACATTACTTTAAATATCTTCATTTTGAAGATTAACCTAGGGAGCTAATATGGTAAGAATTTTTGCTTACTTGCTTATTGCCTTTATCTATACATCTGCATATGGACAAATCATTATTTCAGAGGTATGCTCTAGCAATTTAGAATCGCACTATGATACTTATGGTGAAACTCCTGATTGGGTTGAATTGCGGAACATCTCTAATTATCCGGTTAATATTAATGGATGGAGTTTGGGAGATTCTGAACTACCTGAGAGTGCTTGGTCATTACCGGATACTATTCTTAAGCCCAAGGAATATATAATAGTTAACTGTAGTGGCAGGGCGCAAAACGGATCTGATGGTATTACATTAAAAGCAAGCAGTAAAGGCGCTTGGGAATGGTATGGAGCCGACAAGGTACCCTTCGTGTATTTACCTGTGAGTGATGATTTTAAGTTTCAAACGGAGGTGCGCTGGTATAATCGAATAGGAAAATGGGGCAATGCTGGTATAGTTTATATGGAGCAGCTGAAAGCTGAAGCCGAAAATATTGGTTTATACCAGATGAGGAAAAAGGGCGGTGCCGGACGCGGTAATTATAATGTCTATTATAGGGGTCAGGAGGGTGATATACTGGATGCTGATATAGATATTCAATATCATTTCGATCCTTGGAAATTTACTATAGCAATCGAAAGAGTAGGTGATAGTATATGGCTTGAGATCACGGATCACCTGGATAGACTGATGTTCAGAAGGAATTATCCAAATAATATTCACAGCGATTTTTATGGCCCTGATTGGGAGTCCGGATTTGTCGGATTGTCTATAGCTCAAAATCTAACAGATAGTGATTCGGATATTACCGAACTTGCAAGTGTAACCTTTGAGAACATGCAGATGAATGGGCAAAGAGTCTATTATGAAGACTTTGGTATAGAAGATTTTACGGAAGGGCAGAATTCTATCATATTCGAAGACAATGAAATACATACCGATTTCTCAATATCCAGTAATGGTGAGACAATCTATTTATGGGATGCGAACCAGATTCTTGCTGATACGCTGGAAGTACCTGAGCTGAGAGCGGATGAAGGATATGGCAGACCGGAGAGTGCATCGTTAGCATTTAGTCAGGGTGGGCTTTTAGCCCTAGCGACACCTAATACTGATAATTCATCTTTGCTGCTTGGTAGAGTTGAGCCATTTGTTCCGGATTTGGGTGCCGGGCTATATAGTAATGAACTTGAATTGATAATGGAATCAGGCGACAGTGAAGCTGTCTATTATTATACTACAAATGGCAGTATGCCTACTAAAATGGATGAAGTCTTTGGTGGTATCTTGGAGATCGAATCAAACACCGCATTAAGGGTAATAGGGTATCGTGATGGTTATATGCCTTCAGAAGAATTTGCTAGTACTTATCACATAGGAGAAACAAATGGCCTGCCCATATATTCCATTATTGCTGACAGTCTTGATTTATATGCCGAAGAGGGAGGTCTGTTAGTAGATCTTGACGACCAGGAGAATGAGAAGCGAGGTTATTTTGAGGATCATCAGTTTAAGAGGATATGGCCTGTGAGTCTGGCACTACAGGGTGAGCTTTCAAGACACTATCCGCAAAAATCAATCAAAGTTGAAACAAGAAAGGCCTATGGTAGCAGTTACTTCAATGAGAATTTTTTTGATGTTGACTTTGATAGATATAATGATCTTGTATTACGAAATCATTCTAATGATTGGTTTAAAACACTAATAAGAAATCAGGTTGCTCACTTAGTAGCGAAGAATCTCATTCCGCTTAATACTCAATATAGACCAGCACAAAATTTCATCAATGGAAAGTATTATGGTTTGATTACCCTTACTGACAGGGTTAATCGAAATTACTTATCGCATTACTATGATATACCAGAAGATAATCTTGTATTCGTAAGTGATAGCGCTAAAAGTGTAAAAGGAGATGAGGGCCTATTGTATGAAAAAATTAGTTCCATTTTTAATACCAATATTTCGGCCGATGGATCTTTGAATGATATTAATAATATTATAGATGTTAAAAATTTCTATGACTATTTCATTACAAATGTACAGCTATATAATTATGATTGGCCTTGGAAAAATTATAAATTTTGGTTCAGCGATAATTTAGGTGATGGAAGGGTACGCTTTGTATTTAGCGATATGGATTGGGTTTTGGGTTTGAATGGTGCTGAGGCTCACTATAACAAGCTTTCAGTCCTTGATGAAGATCTTTTGATTCCCAACATTTATAGACACTTACTCCAAAATGACCAATTCAGATGGGGCTTTATTAATAGATATTGTGATCTGTTGATGACTGAATTCAAAGTGGAAAGAGTTGTCGGGATTATTGATTCGGTAGCTACAATATATCGACCTCATATTCCCAGACATAGAGAGTTATATCCGGATTCTGCCGTAGATTGGGAAGAGAATATTAAGAAGATGATTGACTTTGCTACTCATAGAAATCATTGGATCTATGAACACATCAAGGAATACTTTGATCTGTCCGGTTCTAATCTGGTAACAATAGGATCTTCGCATCCCGGAAATTCTCGAATTGAATTTTCAGGTCTGACTGGAACTACCTTCCCTTGGGAAGTGAAATATATGAATGATACTCCGATACGGATCAAGGCTATTCCTTCAGAAGGGTATCGATTTATTGGCTGGCAGGAGTCCTGGCTTGAGGATAAGGAGGAAATTGAAGTCATATTAAGTGGGGATTCTACCGAGATAACGGCTCTTTTTGAGAAAATACCTGGTGGCGAGTCAGATTTACATCCCTTAGTGACCGAAATAATGTATGCTCCACCAAAAGAGAATGACTGTGGAGATTGGATAGAAATTTTTAATCCGAGTTCGGAACCTGTAGATATTTCCGGATGGAGTATTACTGATTCCAGAGCTAAAGAGCCAATGGTTTTTAGTGAGAACCTTATTCTGCCAACTTTTGGTAGCTTAGTTGTTGCTGAAAGCTATGAACAATTTAATGAAGTCTATATTGAGGGGATTAATGCTATTATTGAGACACCGATGCCCTTTGGTTTGTCTCGCGATGGAGATCTGATCTTACTTTTTGATAAGGATAACCAGCTAATTGATTCAGTTGAATATATGGTTGGGGGAGACTGGCCCGATGCTAATAGAAATGGCAGGAGTATTGAGCTCAAAGACTGGCAGGCTGATAATTCGATAGGCTCCAATTGGTCCGTTTCGGTTGACTCAATGGGTTCGCCTGGTTCCAGTTTTACCGGGTTTAATGAGTATCCCGAAGATGTTCTGTTTCATGGTTCATCTTATTCAATAGCAATTGAAAATGGTCTGATAGATATTAAAAGGAGATTTGGCTGGGATGACACGTCATATTCCTTATTTGATTTGATGGGTAAGGAAATTACTAACGGGTTGGGAGGAGTTATTAATCTGTCTGGTTTGCCTAAGGGACTTTACTATCTGTGGGTTAAATCACCAAGTATCGAAAGCTTTTCGGGGAATAACCTGATAATTAAGATCCTATATAACTAATTATTTTCTTAATTGACTAAATATTTGTCTCAGCTTGAAAGCCAAAGAACGGTCAATATGAATATCCTCTTCTATAGTATTTTGTAGAATACTACCACCTCTTTTTAGTATGCTATTGGTAAAATAGCTTCTTTTTATGTCCCATTTTAATTCGAAAAGCTCTTTGCCAGGATTCTTTTTGATTTTGCCAGTTGATTTAGAGCCAAAATGGTACACCAGACTATTACCGATACCCCTGAAATCTCTTACACCAGCTTTATATAGCTTCATAGATAAATCAGGATCAGAGCCGAAACCAGGTGAAAACTCGATGCTCATACCCCCGACCAAATCCCACAAATCCTTGTGTAATATATTGGGTGGCCAGGTAGAGCCCAACCAATCGCCCCGTGCTAGTTTGTGGGTATTGTTGATTATTTCATCTTTTTTAAATGACTCGGTATCATGGCCAAAATCTGCAACAACTACAGCTTTATTGCCCGATTCGGATGGTTCTACCATTGTGGAAGAGTACATAGCCATCTTTCCGGCAGATTGGATGCTAGATAGAAGATGATTATCCCAATCTGGCAAAGGATACATATCATCGTTCATATAAAGAAAGTAGTCTGATTTAAGGTATGTACGAGCCGCATTCAGAGCAAAACATATTCCTATATTATCTGGGAAATGGAGAATATCCAGGTTGTCTGCTTTTCTGTTTTTTAGCCAGTCGATAGTACCATCATTCCCTTCATTTACAATTACGATAATCTGATGGATTAGCGTTGAATTTTTTTCTAGCCCTTCTAAACACAATTGCAGATATATCAGGTTATTCCATGAGGGTATAACAACAGTATATTCATATTCCTGATCTACAGAGTTGATATAGGTAGAAATTTTGTCTAGCATCAGAGATGGCTCTTCATATCGTTGATAAGGTTTTCTGCCTGAGTCTTGGTTCTTGCTTCTGAAATTATCCTAACTATTGGCTCAGTATTGGAGGCCCGTAATTGAACCCAACTATCATTATAATCTACTCTAATACCATCATCAATATTGATATTTCCATTGCTGTAGTATCCACTATCTACTATTTTTTTTATCAGGCTCTTGATATCGCCCTGAAAAGACTGTTTGACTTTTATTATATGGTAGCTTTTTATTTCGGCTGATATATCCGAGAGTTGTTTGCCATTGATAAGTAATGTCGATAGCATAGCTATTCCTACAAGAGAGTCACGGCCATAGTGGCATTCAGGGTAAATAACTCCACCCGAACCTTCGCCACCAATGATTGATTTGTTCTTTTTCATTTCAGAAACAACATTTATCTCACCAACCGGTGCCCTCATAACTGAAGCACCATATTCGGAAGCTACATCATCTACCATGCGGCTGGTTGATAGATTGACAGTAATTATGAGTCCATTAGTATCTTCCCCCGTAATTCTTTTATGCTCAAGCAGAGCCTTGACCGCTATTGCTATTGTTTTTTCTTCCCCAATAGCATTACCCTGTTCATCAATCATTACCAATCGGTCCGCATCAGGGTCAACAGCAATTCCCGCAGTAGCTTTATGCTCTAAAACAGCCTCCTTCAGATCCTTCAGATTGACTTCAAGGGGTTCTGGAGTATGGGGGAAAACACCAGAGCCATCGCAATAGAGTTCTATACACTCTATACCCAGCGTATCTAGTAGCTTTGGAACAAATAATGAACCGGAAGCATTGACAGCATCTACTACAAAACGAAGTTTTGATTGTGCAATCTTTGTAATTGTGAGTTCATCCAAAACTGGCATGTTTAAAATAGCATCAACATGAGATTGGTCTGCATTATTTACCCAAACCTCACGACTGATTTCAGGAAGTTCTTGCGGAAAGGCTATCTGATTATTGTCAACCAAAGAGAATAGCTTTTCATTAGCTTTGGCATCTAAGAATACTCCATCTCCATTGAGAAATTTAAGGCCGTTCCATTCTCCAGGATTATGCGAGGCAGTAATAGAGATTCCACCAACAGCATCAGTTTTCTCAGTCATTAGCTGTACTGTAGGTGTTGGTACAATTCCTAGTACATCGACTTGTCTGCCTAAGGACAAGAGTGTTCCTACAACTATTTTTGTAATCCAGTATCCAGAGGGTCTGCCATCTCGCCCCACAACAATGGTTCCTTCTGGCAGTAGCATTGAATAAGCAGCAACGTAATTGCTTAGGACGGATGGTACAAGAGAGTCACCCATGGTGGCCCGAATACCTGAAATTGAACGAATAAAGGGCATAGCTTTTATTTTTGAGATGAAGTGTAAGCTTAATTTAAGGAATATGATACGTAACTAATATATCAATCATGTATCGTAAGTATAATTATGAATGACAGACTAGATTTTCAGGAAAGGGTAATTAATTATGTGAAAAATATTCCTTGGGGGAAGGTTAGTACTTATGGTAGAATTGCCAGAGCATGTGGAATGCCCAGTGCTGCTAGACATGTAGGTTATGTTATGAATAGATGTAGAGACCGAGATGATGTACCTTGTCATAGAGTAGTTAATAGAAATGGTTACCTAACTGGGAGATTACATTTTGATACACCTGGTACAATGGAGGAAAGATTGAGTGGTGAAGGCATTGAGTTCGACAATATTGGTAATGACATGATTAAAGTAGATCTCGATAGATATCTCTGGGAGGCAGATAGTGAATAGTAGCTTAATCTTCTGGTAATGGTTTAGGGCAGAGTTGTGTTCATTACATCTGCATTTCTTGCATACAGAGTATAATTGCCAAATTTACGGATTAATGTATAGTGCGATTTTATATATGGCGTAATAATATCTGGCGTCTTAATCTTAGAACTCATATTGGCTTCTTTCGATCCACCAAAATCAGTCAGAACAACTAATGACGGCTTAGTGGAGTCAAGCTGAGAGAATATCTTATTCTGAGTCAGAAGTGTTGTTGTTATTCCGGGATGGAGTTCATGATAGTATGTAGCCGGGTGGGTGAAAGTAAGGTGATAAACCATCATATCATTCAGTACAAAATCAGTATGATCTGCAACGCCAGAGTAAAGATGATCCCCTATGTCCGAATTTTGTTTAATTGCATCAAGTAAAGCAAAGTATTCAACCGCATTTTTTTTATCCACTGAAGCCGGAAATACAGGGCTCCCCGAAACAATGATCTTTTCCGAGTTATTTAGTTCTAAGACATGGTCAAGAATTTGGAGAAAAGGGTAGCCACCAATGAATAAAAAAGCTAAGACAGTTATTACACCTCTTGTGTAGTTATTTTTTATCCAATCTAAGATGACCAAAATACACAGTATTGCGCCAGTCCATGCTGGTAGAGTATGTTCAAGATCGGAGCGGACCATAGCAGTGTTCAAGAGGTTGATACCGAAATTAAAAGCTGTGATTTCTATCCAGAATCTAGGGCTATTAAGGATAGTAATTTTCTTTTTGACTCTGTATACTATGCCGAGTACTGTTATTACAAAAATTGTAAGAGGAGTATAGAAAAGCAGTGCCCGCCAAAATTGGAATAGGGGATAGACAATAGTATCTAGCGCTTTTATCGGATCAGGGAAAGGTAATGAGCGATAGTCATCAAAAATATCAAGTGGAACAATCACCAGATCCTGCCAAAGTTTTTCGATGCCTACCAATCCTAACAGAAAGAATAATGGTATCAGCATAGGTGTGAGTCCAACGATAACCATTGAAGCTCTTTTTAAGCCAAATAATATTTTCGAACTAATATTATTTTCTTTTACTCTTTCATCAGAGAGTGAGAAAAAGAAAACAGCCTGAAAGATGGCACCGAATAAAAAACCTGCGATATCATGCCGAAAAAGGGCTGCTACACCCAGAAAGAAACCTGCCCACAATATGTCTTTTATTCCCTTTGTATCAAAGTGTCTGAATAAAAAGAATCCGGATAGATAACAGAATAATAGTGCAGTGGGTATAGCTCTGCCAAACAGAGGTATAATAGCTATCCATGCAGCCAAGACCATAAGCGCTACAAATCGGCTTCTGCCCTGATGTATTTTCCGAGCTAAAGCAAGCCACGCCCATCCCATTCCAATATAGATAACTATGGTTAGTAATCTTTCAATCAGAATTGAGCTACCAAAAATACTGAAGAAACCTGCTAAGAGATAAAATTGTCCAGGGGCATAAATAGTCCAAAATTCTGAATATGGGAGTTCGCCGATAAGAATTCTTTCGGCACCTACAATAGCCAGAGCTTCATCATAGATATTGAGTTCAGAAGTAAGTCCGATAAAGAGTATTATTGATGCTGAGAAAATGAGGATTGCGTTGAATAATACGTGTCTACTTCCCTTAGGCTGCTGAATACTAGTCATATTCGTTTCAGATTCTCATATCTATTCATTGAATATCTTTCTACGAAATCTCTCATAACAGTATCATCTAGGGACATCATTTCAGCAGAAGTACCCGAGAAATATACTTTACCCATATCAAGCATTGTAACATGACTGGCGATTTTAAATACTGAGAACATATCGTGAGTTATAACTACTGAAGTAACATTGAGCTTGTCAGTAAGTTCCGATATTAAATTGTCAATCTGTTCACTTGTGATTGGGTCTAATCCTGTCGTAGGCTCATCATAAAAAATATATTTTGGATTACCGACTAATGCCCTGGCAACACCAACTCTTTTTCTCATACCACCTGATAAGTCACTAGGCTTTTTATTCTTTAGGATATTCCATTCCTTTCTAAACTCAGAGCTTTCTTTATCTTCAAAATCAGGAAGAAGTCCAACCGCTGATAGAACTCTCTGTGCTTCATTATCCATTTTTTCTTGATCACGCTCACCATGTTCGTATAAGGATATTACTATATTCTCATGTACATTGTACGAGTCAAAAAGAGCAGCATGCTGAAAGACATAACCCATTTTTTCACGCATCCGAAAAAGCCCCGAGTGTGGTAACTTATCTACTCTTTCACCATCTACCTCTACATATCCGGCATCAGGTTCTAGTAGCCCTACTATATGCTTTAACAATACCGATTTCCCGGTTCCAGATTTACCAATTATGCAATAAGTATCTCCATCGTTTATTTCAATATCGACACCCCTGAGAACATGTTTTCTGCCAAATGATTTATATAGTTGGTTTATCTTTATCATTATCTAATTCTGCTGCTTTTTCTTGCGACTTTGTTTGAGTGCTATCAATCTGACTTTCAGTATCTCTCAATCTTTTTTCTAGCAATGCTATATATGAATTCAACGTTTGTACTTTATCGTTTAGTTTTGATATATCAGATGTCATATAATATATGTAAACAAGTAAAAAGCCTATAAAGAATACATAAATGATATTTTTGGCATCATCAGAATCTAAAATTCTGCTATTCAACCAAACATAAACGTTGTCCAGTAGCGGTATAGTAATAAGAAAAATACCAACCCCTAACCAGAGAACTGTATAGCCAGGGGTGAACCTGTTTTTTCTAAGGGTAGTCAGTAATAGTATAAAGAATAGTATACCAACTGAAATTGCAACCCAATGCCATATCGAGTCAAAACCATTCAAAGTCTTGGTACCTGTGATTTCTGAATCCAAGTGCCCAGGAGGCTGACTAATCCTTTTAGGGGGAAGGATAATGCTTTGAACGGAGAAGAAAACTCAGAATGGCCATGAACTCTTTTAGACATTTTGACAGGTGTTTCGGCTATACTAGCTCCCGAAAAGCTAACTAATAATGTCATCTGTATTATATCGTTTAAGTCTTGTCTGATCTGCCGGGAGAAAAGCTTGATAATTTTGTTATTCATAGCTCTCATACCAGAAGTTATATCGGTAAATCGCGAGCCGGCTGTGAATGTAACACATGTGGAGAGGAACTTAATAACAACTCTTCGGAGTATAGTTGAGGTAAAGCCTTCTTTCTTAATATATCGTGATCCGATACAGTAATCGCATTTACCTTTCAGAACAGGTAGTATTATATCGATAATCTCATTGGCAAGATGTTGGCCGTCACCATCCAAGGCAACAACATAATCAAAATGGCCTTGGTCTGCATAATACATATAAGTCATTACTACTCCTATTGCTCCTCCAGAATTATATGGATGAGCTACATAGTCAATACCTGCAGCCCGACATATGTTGAGAGAATCATCTGTAGAAGCATCGTCAAATAATACTATATGACATTCACCATCAGTAGATCTCTCAATATTTTCTTTTTCAGATTTCAGCTCTCTGATTAGTTTAGGCAGATTCTGACTTTCATTATAAGAAACTATTGCTATAAGGATTTTTTTGTTGGCCATATCAAAACAAAGATAAGTGAATGCAGATAAAACCTCTACATAGTAACGATCTCAGCTGGAAGGTTAATCTAGAGCTGATAAACTGTTTCAATACAGGGAATTTGAGTCAGGTTATGAAATGGCTTTCATATTTGGTAGCCCAGTTGTGAATTTTGTTAGTATTCATTAATTTATCGAGTGAAATATTCACTGTAAAACTGAATTAGAAAAGCAATCTCACTGCAATGAAGTCATTTAATCTATTGCAGAGTATTTTAAGCAACCGCATTGACAGGAAGGCACATCTTATCATATGGAAAAGGATATGGATAAATTAGATCAGTTCATAGAATTGATTGAAAGTTGCAGAACCGACTACGATAAATTTTTCAACAAACATAATAAGACTGCGGGCATCAGATTAAGAAAGAAAATGCAGGATGCTAGAAGTCTTGCTAAGACTATAAGGGATGAGGTCCAGAAATTGAATCAAATCAATGAAGACTTTACCAACTCGATAAATGCTTGAATATTTGTTGGTAGCAATTCAGAATAGATTATGATTGTAGGTATTCCCAGTTAATTAATAAATTTAATTTCTAATGCGCTTCTAGCCAGTTTTGCCCTTTACCTATATCAACAACCACTGGTACTCTACCCAGGTTAACCGCATTGATCATTTGTGTTCTTACCATTGCCGCAACTTTTTCATAGTCCTGCTTTTCAACTTCAAGAATTATTTCATCATGTACTTGAAGTAGCATATCAGCTTTGTAGAGACCAGTTCTAAGTTCTTTATGGATTTCAATCATTGCTATTTTCATTATATCAGCTGCAGTACCTTGTATTGGTAAATTAATGGCACCTCTTTCGGCAGCTTGGATAGCATTTCTATTCGGCGAATTTATATCTTTGAAATAGCGCCGCCTGCCAAATAAAGTTTCAGCATAGCCATGCGCTCTTGTGAAGTTAATAGTCTTATCAATATACCCCTTGATGCCAGGGTATTTCTCGAAATAATTATCTATAGTTTCTTTTGCATGTTTCCTCTCAAGGCCTAGTCTCTGCGATAATCCAAAAGGACCAAGGCCATACATGATTCCAAAGTTTACTGTTTTGGCTATTCTCCGATCATCTTGCGTTACTTCTTCGATAGCCTTCCCATAGAGCCCGGCAGCAGTGGCAGCATGAATATCGTGCCCCTGTTCGAAAGCTGAAATAAGAGTTTCATCCTCACTTATATGAGCCATTATCCTTAATTCTACCTGAGAGTAGTCAGCTGAAATAAGAATTTGGTTACTACTTTCTGCTATAAATGCTTTCCTAATGAGCTTGCCCATATCTGTCCTAATAGGTATGTTTTGCAGATTAGGGTCAGTAGATGACAGTCTGCCGGTAGAAGCGACAGTTTGGTTATAGGTAGTATGAATACGACCAGTATGAGGATTAACAAGTTTTGGCAGGGAATCACTGTATGTAGATTTCAGTTTACGAAGCTGTCTGTATTCTAAAACCTTTTCAGCTATTGGCCAGTTCCTGGAAAGGTCTGAAAGCACATTAACATCTGTTGAGTATCCCGTTTTAGTTTTCTTCAAAGGGGGGATCATCATCTTTTCAAACAATATATGGCCTAGTTGCTTAGGAGAATCAATATTAAATTCTGTACCAGCTTCTTCATAAATATCTTCCTCAAGCTTAGTTGTTCTTTCTGCAACTGAATCTGAGACCTGAGCCAATACTTCAATATCTATACAGATACCTTTTGCTTCCATATCCGTTAGTACTTCAACCATTGGATATTCAATTTTTTCGGCAAGCTCTTTTAGCCCTTCGTTTTCTAATTTCTCTTCCAATTTAGATTTCAACCTGATAACTAAGTCAGCATCCTCGCAGGCATAGTCTTTTATTTCTTGGGGTAAAAGATCAGCCATTGATTTCTGATCCTTCTTCTTCTCTCCAATAAGAGAAGTAATTTTTACAGGTTTATAACCAAGCCATTTTTCAGAAAGAACGTCAAGATTATGTTTTGGATCAGGGTCAATAACATATGAAGCCAACATTGAGTCAAAGGTAATTGGGCTTACCTCTATACCGTGCCTTTTCAGTATATAGCAATCAAACTTGCTGTTCTGACCACCCTTGGAGAAGTCTGGATTTTCAAGAATTGGTTTAATAGCTGATAAAAATATTTCTATGTTTATACTATTTGTTGGATTTAATGGTTTGGCTTCCCCAAAGTCTAATTGTCCAGAATTATTACTTGGTTCGGGGTAATGAATTGGTGCGTAATAGGCTTTATTGGCGGTAGTCGAAAAAGCAAATCCTACTATTTCACATTCATTCCTATCTAGAGAGCTTGTCTCAAGGTCGAATGAGATAAATGATCCCTGTGGTATTTCAGAGATAACTTTTTCTAAATCAGCTATATTCGAGAGCATTTGATAATCTTTAGCAAGGTCTTCTATTGTTTCGAACCTTGATTCGGAGTGTATTTCTGGAATATCTACAGGCAAGCCAATACCTGTCCTTCTTTCTCTCCATTTTAATCTTAATGTTTTGAAACCAACATCTTCAAAAAACTCATCAAGTTTTTGCCAGTCAGGTTCATTCAGATCACAATCCTTAAGCTCAAATGGAATATCACAGTTGGTTTTGATTGTAACTAGTTCTTTCGAAAGGAAAGCGAGGTCTTTACCATTTTCAAGTTTAGTCTTGACAGCCTTTTTAGTAATTTTATCAAGATTATTATAGACCTCTTCCAGCGAACCATATTCTTGAATTAGTGGTATAGCTGTTTTTTCACCAATACCTTTTACTCCTGGTACATTGTCTATTGAGTCGCCAAGTAGTGCTTGCACATCAATTACCCGAGCAGGTTCAACACCAAATTTATCCCGAACCTCTTCAAAACTGATATATGATATACCATTACCCAGATGGTTTGGTCGTAAGATAGCTACGTGTTCAGATACTAATTGAAAAAAATCTTTATCAGAGGTTAAGCAAAAAGTATCTTCTCCTGCCAAAGTAGCCTGATAGGCCAGGGTACCGATAATATCGTCTGCCTCAAATCCATGTTTCTCGATCTGTGGGATCCCCATCAGCAGTAGCATTTCCTTAATTCTTGCCAGCTGTGGCCCGAAATCTTCCGGTGGTTCTGTACGGTTAGCTTTGTATTCGGGGTAAAGATCGTGTCTAAAGGTGGGTTCGCTAGTATCAAAAACTACTGCTAATCTTTTGGGTTCTTCTTTCTCGATAAGACTAGTTATCATATTCGTGAATCCGAATATGGCAAATGTAGGCTCACCTAGTCCATTACTTAAGTTTGACTTCGACATCGCATGATAAGCCCTGAATACTAAGGACATACCATCAACAAGTATCAATCGTGGCATTTAACAGTTCTGGTTTTTGATAATCATTTAGCGCAAGTTAATGCTTGATTGAAACATTATGCAACTAAATATGCATTCTTTTATAATTACTTGATACAGCAATTAATTTTGATTATAAACGTTTTTTAATTAAGTTATTCATTATAGACATATCTATAGAAATAAAAGCGACTTATGGTTGAGAAGGTACAAGATAGCGCAAGTGTTTTATACAATGATTTTGTAGCTAGAGATAATCAGGCTCTAAGAAGAGAAGAGGCTGTTGGGCAGCTTCAGAGTTCAGTCTTGCGTGAAACTTCAGAATCTCCTAAAGATCTTCTTGATCAGACATTACAGTTGGTTTCGAGCGGTTCGAATCTGCAGACAGCTGAAAAAACAGCACGACAACAAATTGAGAAAGGTTATTTAGACATAAGAGTCTGATTTGTTGTTAGCTAATCCCATTAAATTGCCTTCTCAGGCAATGATCGTTTAGAATTAATCTTGCGGATGAATTATTTAAAAAAAGAATTATTTGAGCTGATTGCTGATAATTTAAAACTATTTGATTTTATTCAGAATAAAGCTTTCGATGGTTTGTGGTTTTGGGATGTAAAGAATCCAGAGAATAGATGGATAAATGAAGCTTTCTGGAGTAATCTTGGATATGAACCTGAAGAATTAAGAAAACAAGAACCTGATTTACTAGAACTCATTTTCCCAGCTGATTTGGAAGTTGCCAGGGCAATGGCTCAAGAGCACTATAGTGATCAAAATAAACCATTTGAGAGTGTCATACGCTATCTTCATAAGAATGGAGATACAGTTTATCTTAATACAAGAGCAATAGCAATAAATAATGAAGTGGGCGAGCCATACCGCATGCTTGGTGTGGTAATTAATGTTACTGCCCAGAAAATTCAAGAAAATCAAATACAGCGTCAGCGGGATCGCTTTGAGCTTATTATTGAGGGGTCAGATCTAGGTACGTGGGAATGGAACGTTCAAACAGGCGAAACTGTTTTTAATGAAAAATGGGCTAATATCATTGGTTATACTCTTGAAGAGCTGCAACCAATATCGATAGAAACCTGGGCCAAATATTGCCATCCGGATGACTTGGAGAAGTCCGGTGCATTACTCAATATGCACTTTGAGGGTAAAACGGATTTTTATAAAGTAGATGTCAGGATGCGACATAAGAATGGAAAGTGGGTATGGGTACAAGACAAAGGCAAGGTAATTACATGGACTGATGACGGTAAGCCAGAATGGATGTTTGGTTCGCACCAAGATATATCCATGAGATTATCAAAAAGGATCTTCACCTAGA
>Ga0207422_1000461_pt1 | contig 127418 bp, 105 predicted proteins | sample MarCyaLeptolynsp_FD_187757 | JGI IMG/M metagenome (GOLD analysis project Ga0207422, IMG submission 187757) | Marine cyanobacterial communities from Panama - species 1 Leptolyngbya sp. (SPAdes) | ecosystem: Environmental > Aquatic > Marine > Unclassified | place: Panama: Panama City | collected...
TCATCGCACGCGCGACGCACTTTGGAACACGATGCAATCCGTACTCGATAAGATCACCGCAAACGACGCCCGCAACTGCTTCCGACATTGCGGATACACGCTACGTGTGGAGTGAGATTGCTCTAATGGTGGCCACTCATCAGTTGGCTCATCCGGCGAGTGGCATGCCAATCCCCTTTCGCCCAAATCTAATCGAACGAGGAGGCCATACGGATCTAATCGGAGCAATGTCACGCACCTGTTGATCTACAGCTCAGCGCTGGATCAAACAGACGTTTAGACCATTTTTCATTCCAGTTCGGCGTCGTGATAATCTTTTTCAGCCCCGGTAGGGGCGAAGGTCGAAAGCCATGGATGAAGCGGCGCTAGCCGCGCAATCCATGGTTCATGTTGTATCGCGAGTTAAACCGCGGTAGCGGTGTAGGTACCGACGCCCCTTGCTGGGGCTTAAAATTCTCGCGCTCGATGACCCCGGATTACGCTCCGACCGCTGTCGCGCGGCGCGACGCCCCGACAACAGGGGGGGGATCGTTAGAGGCGGCTTGTCCCTTGCATTCGACTCTTCTTTTATTAACCAACAAGGCCGGTTGATTAAAAGCATGCGGCAAGGCCATGCGGCCACAGGCCGCGACTCTGAATGTAGACACCGCGAGACGATACCTCACGCGCCTCAAGCCACAAGCCACAAGCCACAGACCACCAACCTCAAAACACACGACTCACGACACATGCCCCTACAACAACCGCTCGATAAACCCAGCGATATCCGCCCCATCGTTATCGCCGCTTTCGTCGGTATCCGCCCGTGTGATATCGCAACTTGGGAATGCGGCATTGTAACCGGCAGGGTCGAGCAGCGCCTGCACGAAGGGTGCAACGTCATTCAAATCGACGGCGCCGCTGCAATCCATATCGCCAAGGTTGTCGCCCAACGGCGTTTCAAATACGTGCACGGCATCGATGTTGTGGCCGTTCGTGTCGGTGAAGTTTGATTCACTGAAGTACAGCGTGGCCGTGTCGGTCGTCGGGTTATATTCAAACAAGTCACCATTGAAGAACAACTGACCGCTGATCATCTCATCGGAGAACATGCTCATCACATAGTTACCGTTCGAAAGCACGTGCACGGCGACGATATCGCAATCACCATCATCGCATAACGTCGCTTCGTCTAAGAGTAGCGTGACAATGCCGTCGCTGATGCTGTATTGAATCAGATCGCCATCCGAATAATCGACGCCGCGAAAGATAGTGCTGGCAGCCGTCAACGAAAACACGATGTAACGGTCGTCCACAAAATCGACGGCGTTGATGTCACCAATATTAGCACTCGCACCGGTGAAGTCGGCTTCGCCAAGGTGAAAGAAAGACGCCGTGCCCGTTACCGGGTTATATTCGACGAGGTCGCCGTCATCGAACTCGATGCCGCCGAGCGTGCGATTATTGAACAAGACGGAGAGCACATAATTGCCGTTGGGCAAAATTGTGAATGCATCGATGTCGGGGCTGGGCGAGATCGTGGTTTCGGCGAATAGAATCGACGCCAAATTGGTATCGCTGCAGTATGACACCATATCGCCGTCACCAAACGTAATGCCGCCGAGCATGTTGCCGATGTTGTCGCCCTTCGATAGTACGAGATCGTCGGCGCGGAGGGTCGCGGTCGCAGCCAAGAGAATGCCGAGCATAGCCACCGTCATCAAACGGCCCGTGTTACGATTGTTCGACAAGGTTAGGGAATGCATCGATAGGCTCCTTCTCTAAATAGCAGGCATCGCGATGTTGATGAATGAATTGAACAGTCCGCCGAAGCGTGATTGTACGGACTTATGCCGATCAATTGAAAGGATTTCGCCGCTCGTGTTTGACTATTACGCTGCCGACGAATCGGCAGCGGCCTTTCGTTGCTTCTTCTCGCGCGCATCGCGGCACCAGGCTTTCCAGATTTGGCGGATCCGCCGCTCGAATTGCTTCGGCTTCTCAGCATAAAGTCGTTGACCCAGTGTTCGCGCCTGCGCGCGAAGCTCGCCCCGCCGACGTTCGATTAAATCCTGCAATAGCGCGACGCGTTCTTCACCGATCACCCACGGGCCTTCATTTTGCAACACGTCGCCCAGCACAGTCAGGTCGTGCTCGTCGCCCAGGATATCACTCAGCGTCTTTGCTTCGTCGCATCGCGCCTTGATCGGACCGGGCCAACAATCGCTTATGGCCTCCAAATGATAGCGATGATACTTCACGCGCTTGCGCCAATCGTGAAATTGCTCGGGCGATAATTTCTTGTACGCAATACGAAACGCCTCGCGACCGCGATCATAGGTTCTCGTAAAGCCGCCAGCGATCGCATCAAAGCCGGACGCGTCGAGTTGCCAACTCTCAATCGCATTAAGGCTATCTTGCAGTCGAACGCGCACCTCAGTGATGCGTTCGTCGAGTTGTTCGTCGTCGGTCGTTTCGGCTCGACGGTCGTCCAATTCGATACGCAGGGCTTTCAACAGTTCGATGTCGGCAAGCTGCGACGACTCGAAGCGTGTGACCAGCGCATCGAAGCATTCGATCAACGTAGTGGCATCACGCGAGACGGAAAGTAGTCGGGCCGTATCGCGGAAGTGCTCGTTGGCCGTCGAATATTCATCGAACGCGGGACGAACTAAGCGGATGAGTCCGCGAAGTTTCTTACAGCGTTTGCGTACGTCGTGCACGGCTTCGTGACGGCCTTCGGACTGCTCGTCCAATTCGCGTTGGGCGCGCTCGACTTGTTCGCGCGCGATGCGGCGGAATTCACGCTGAATGTTCTTACCAGCTCGGAATCGAAACGGCATACTGAGTGAACTCTCTTTCGGGATCGACCTAACACATTGTAATCGAATTGCGCCAAGCCACGCGTCGTGACGCCTAGCGCTATCTTGCGAGATTAAATTCCGCTGAGGGTTTACTGGCACGACCCAGTTTCGAGGCAAATAGAAACACAGGCAATTCTCTAAACGCAGTATTGAAGTGAGTTTACGAACCGCGACATCCAATCGCCGCATAGGACGATGAGGTTTCAAATCCGCTTTTCAAGAAAATGCGTAAGTCCTCATCAAATTAATCGCACGACAGTTTGAGGACCCATTCGTAATGCTGACGCATGCAGCCGCAAATAGTTGATCGGAGCGAGAAATGACATCACTGAGCATGACTGTAAACGAGCGAGAACCTCACACGTACCGCGTCGCGATACTAGCTTACGGCGTCTTTGCCTATGCCGTGTTTCAAGGCGTGTTTCTATACATGATCGGCTTCATCGAGGGCGTCGTGTTTCCCAAAACCATGAACGGACCGACGACCACAGCATGGCCCGTCGCCCTCCTGATAAACGCAGCTCTCGTCGGCTTGTTTGCCGTACAACACACGATCATGGCGCGCCCTGCCTTCAAGGCTCGGTGGACGCGCATCATCCCGCCCGCCGCAGAGCGGTCGACCTTTGTGTTAACCACTTGCTTCATTTTGACCTTGTTGTTCTGGCAGTGGCAACCGTTGCCGGGCGTGATTTGGCATGTGGAGTCGTCGTGGGCGCGTAGCGTGCTGCTGGCGATCTCCTTGCTCGGATTCGGAATTGTGCTCGTTAGCAGCTTCCTGATCGATCACTTCGCCTTGTTCGGCTTGCGGCAGGTATGGACGCACTTTCGCGGTACCGACATGCCTACCGCCGGGTTTACCTCGCGTGGGCTTTACCGATACGTGCGCCATCCGTTAATGACGGGCTTTCTCATCGCCTTCTGGGCCACGCCCGACATGACGGTCACGCGATTGTGCTTCGCGCTGCTGTTTACGGTGTACATCTTCAAAGGCACGCGTATTGAAGAACGCGACTTGGTTAGAGAGATCGGCCCAGCGTATGACGTGTATCGACGCACGACGCCGATGTTACTGCCGAGGATTGGGCGCAATGCCGATGTTGGTTAGAATGCGGCGAGTTTGTTCGGGCTTGAGAGACCTAGGTCTACTTTAAACAGGAGGTGCTTTATGCAACACAACGAACACTTCGGAAACGGATCGCGCTTTTGAGACGATGAGCAAACGACGGCGCGGATACCCCTCGGAAACCCGCGTCAAGCGAGGACATCGCGTCGTGCACGGCGATAAGGAACTGCTCGAAAAGCTCGGTCGCAACGACCCGTGCCCGTGCGGTTCTAACCGTCGCTTTCAAGCGCTGTTGCCTGCGAACGGGTAGATACGAAGGCAGCAATCGCGACGATTACTTTTAGGGAAACGGAATAATGACAAGTGAGCACGAGGCAACTCGTGCTCTTTTTCGTTAATGCTTTCTACGAAACTGGGCTGCGGTCCGGACCCTACGCTCGCTGCCGAAACCCACTTTGAAGAAATGGTTTTCGGAGTCTTACTCGTCCGGCTGCGTCGTTGGATCGGCGGTAGTCTCGCCTTTAAACCGCTTTAGATTTGCTTCAAACTCAGCGCGAATATCCGTCGCATTGGGCGGCAGCAGATCGAGCGCTTTCTCTTCCCATTCAGTCGCTCGCTGCGAATCGCCCGTTAAAAAATATGCCAGCGCCAATGTATCGAGGTAGCCCGGGTTCTTGTGATCGGTCATCTCGTTGCTGCGCTTCGAATACTCAAGCGCCAACGCCGGGTCGCGCAACGATTCAGGTTCGATCGTCAGCAACGTCCATGCGGCTTCGTTCAGTAGATCCGCATCGGCGTCACGGCCATCCGCTCGTTTGATTTGACGTTGCAATAAGTCTTGCTGTAGCACCAACGCTTCGTCGTCGCGCTCGAGACGTTGCAGCAACAGCATCAAATTGGATTGCAAGCGCAACGTTTCAACGTGATCTTCGCCCGACGTGCGTTGCCGTCGCTGCCAAGCGTCGCGAAAGATCGGTTCGGCTTCGGCGAACTTTCCGGCGCGCGCCAGGGTGAGCCCCAGATTGTTCATGCTCGTTAACGTGTTGTGATGATTCGGCCCCAGCACGGCCTGCCGCGCTTCAAATACCGCACGCTGCAACGGTTCGGCCCGGTCGAATTGCTCCCGGTCCAAATAAAGATCGGCAAGCACACCCTTAGTAAACAGCACATCGGGATGCTGCGCGCCCAACTTTGCTTCCTGTGCCTTCATCGTGCTATTTAGCAGATGCTCACCTTCTTCAAAACGACCTTGCGATACGTACAGTCGCGCGAGCACGCCCGCCGAAAACAGCGTGGACGGATGATCCTTTCCCATCGTTCTCAAGCGCAACGCGTGTGCCTCTTCGTACAGGGGTTCCGCCAAATCGAACTGCCCGGATCGATAAAAGCTATTTGCGAGATTGTTCATCAACTTGAGCGTTTCGGGATGCTCTACACCGAGTACGCGCTTCATTTCCTCCAGCGTTTGCGTTCGTAGTTCTCTCGATTCCTGATCGCGACCCTGCAATGAGTAGGTGTTTGCCAAGTTGTTCGTGATCTTCAGTGTCGCCGGATGCTCGGGGCCGAAGACCCGACGGTGCGCTTCCAACATCTCGGTCAACAGCGCTTCTGCCTCAGCGGCGCGACCTTGCGTCAAATAGAGCATGGCGAGGTTGCCGGTCGAATCCAATGTTGACGGGTGATCGTCCCCCAACTCGCGCCGTCGGCCTTCGATGGTTTCACGGAGCATGGTTTCCGCGGCGTCGAATCGCGCCGTAGCTTCGTAAACATTGGCAAGATTGTGTTGAATGATCAGGATGCTTTCCGGGTCATCACGGAAAGCCCGTTGGCGAATTTCCAAAGCGCGATTCAACAGGCCCTCGGCCTCGTCGAAACGGCCTTGATCGAGATAAACCAACGCCAAGTTGTTGAGAATGTTGAGCGTATCTTCGTGCTCCACCCCGATGGTCTGTTCGGCAGCGTCCAAGGCCTCATCGAATAACGATTCGGCATCATCAAATTGACCGGCCGCTCCATAGGTGTGGGCCAATCGGCCCTTCGAGATGATGGATTCGAGATGTCGCTCGCCTAACTCGCGTTCGTGAATATTGAGTGCGCGGCGCAGATACGTTTGGGCGTCATCGTAGTTACCGATCGCCGAGTACGTGCGACCGATGGTCGAATAGACCGACGCGGCCACTTCAGGTTGCTCGGCCAAATCGTTTTGCACGCGTTGCGCGGCGCGGGCCAGAATCATGCGTAGCAAGCGAGTATCCATGCCGCGTGCGGTTTCGGGATCGACGCCTGCCAGCATCTCATTGGTGAAAGCAACCGTCTGCCGCGCCTTGTTGGCTTCGACTTCAGCTTGTTGGCGTGCGGCTTCGGCAGCCAAACGGTCGCGCTCGGCGGCGCGATAAAGATTGGCCGTAACGATGAGCGCGACGATGACCAAACACATCACGCCAATGCTGACGGCCACGCCCATCTTGTAACGCTTGACGCGCTTGCGCAATACGTACCAACTGCTGTCGCGCTTGGCTTCGATCGGTTCGTCGGCCAGATAACGCCGAATATCCTGCGCCAAATCCGCAGCTGTTTGATAGCGCCGCTCGCGCTCTTTCGCGAGCGCGCGAATGACGATCGTGTTCACCTCGTCATCAATTGGGCAGCGTTGTATCACGCCGCCTTCGGGTGAATAGTGTTTAATACCCGATTGACTTTCCCACTTCTTGCTCGGGATAGACGCCTGCGTGTGCACGATATGGTTGAGCGCTTCGGCTAATTGACCGTAAACGGGGTACGGATATTGGCCCGTCAGTACTTCGTACAAAATGACACCCAGCGCATATACGTCGGAACGAATATCGACCTTATCGGGATTACCTTCGGCTTGCTCGGGCGACAGATACGGTAACGTTCCGACGACTTGCCCTGTCACCGACAGCATCGACTGTTCGCGATCTACCAATTGGCGCGCTAAACCGAAGTCGAGCACGCGCGGTTCGCCGTCGCCATCCACGAGCACGTTCGACGGCTTCAGATCGCGATGGATCACGCCCTTCTGATGAGCGTAATTCACGGCGTCGCACATTTTCGCGAACAACTTCAGCGCATCGTTGACGGACAGCTTGGTGTCTTTGACGTAACGATCGAATGGCATTCCGCGCACGTAATCCATCACGCAGAATTGCCGACCGTCGGCGGTTTCGCCCGAGTCAAAAATCGACACGATGTTGGGATGCTTAAGACTGGCGACGAGTTCGATCTCGCGCTCGAAGCGCTTGCGCGCCGAAGGTGCCGCATAGGGCCCTTCTAACAATACCTTGATCGCAACTTTGCGCTTGGTGGAGATTTGCAGCGCCTGATAGACGACGCCTTGCCCACCTTGATGCAGCGCCCGCAGAATTTTGTATCCTGGAATCTTGCCGGCCAAAGGCAGCTTTGCGGACGCGTCGCCACCGTCCGGTTCATTTGACGAGCCGGCTGGGCTATCACCGTCGGAAGCGACCGAGCCTTTTGATTCGCCGAAGTCCGACGAGATGTCGAGCCCCTTCAGGTGATTCACCAGATCGTTAAAGCGATCGCCGAGGCGTTGGAGGTTGCCCGTACAGGCGTCGCACTCGCTCACGTGCGACTGCACCCGCGCATCTTCCTCGGGGCTCAGCGCATCATTCTGAAAACGTTCGAGCGTTTCGGGTGAAGGGCATTCTTTCATAAATGAATCGACCGCAACCGATCAGACGGTTATATCGAGAGACCAGGATTGTAGTTAACTTCTGTGATTGGAATTAAATGTAACGTTTGGCGCGCTACGCCTCAAGAATGTGGCGTTGCGGGCAGGTTTGAGTGCCGCAAGGTCAGCCGACAGTGCAGCCCAGATATCCGCGTAACGCCGGATCCCCGCCCGCCGAGATCATACAGGTTTGAAAAATAGGAAACGGCTTCGATATACCCACAATACCGAAGCCGCTTGGATGCAAAAAACAGTACTAACTACGCGAACGGACTACGCGCGGCGGCGACGCAAACCGATCAACGCGAAACCGGCCAAGCCGAGCAGCGCCGAGGCCGGTTCGGGAACGATGCGCACCGACACGTCGTCTACCACGAAGCGCGCCAAGCTGCCTTGTGCACCGCCCGTGGCGGCCACGAACTGCAGTGTCACGCCACCGCTCACATCCGGACCGGCGACGGTGTTAAAAGTGAAGTTTTGGTAGTCGGTTTCGGAAGCGAGAAAGAGCGGCGCGCCGCCGAGAATCTCAGCCGAAGAGGTGCCGCCACCGTCGATCTCAGAGAAGAACTCGACAATACCGACGCCGCCGACCAAGAAGTCACCCTTGGCGGCAAACGAAATCTCGATCGGATCGCCGGGACTCACCAATCCCATCCCGATGTTGGCTTGCTTCACCACGTAACCCGATGGGCCGGTTCCCGTGTTGATGTTAAAGAACTCACCAGCAAACGAGCCGTTATTTGCATCGCCCGTGATACCGATGGTCGACTCGGCCGTCGGGAAGTCGGTCCAACCGGTCAAATCGCCGGTTTCAAAGTCACCGTTGACCGAGATGACTTGCGCCGAAGCGGTTGCCGAAGCAACTGCCAACGCCGCCACTGCCGTCAGAGCCATTAAAGATTTGGTCATCATAGAAACCCCTTTCTTCTCATGCCGATCGGCAACGAAGGTAGAACTGGCAGTCCGCCGGCCCCGAATGGGTGCCGAATACACAGACTGCAAAAAATGCCTTGATGCGAATAAGAAGAAGCGTAGGACCGATTGCTGAGTTTGACGGGGAAAAACACGCGCCGGACCTAAAGTACCTGAAACTGTTCGACAAGAAACAGAACGATGAAACAGTTGTGAAACAAAATCTCAGTTATTCTTCACAAACGGGCACTAATTCAATCCATCGGAGATCGCGAATGTGAAACTGTTTCCAAGAAACGCTAGCTATATCTCCGATTTTTTTTGAATCTTTCGTCGGTGGACAATCGGTTGCCACAGAATCCGCCTGCCGCGCTCGTCGACGAACCAGATTTGCTCCTGCACCTTCGAATCGTTACTCAGGTCGAACTGCACCTGATGCTTTTCGCCGCCAGAATCTAAAAAGTCACCAACGACCAAATTCTTATCTTTCAAGACTGAGACGGTACCTTCGAACACGGTACCATTGTCCATCAACGCGAGACCGCGCAATTGTTTCTTACCAACGTGATAATAAACATAACCATCCATCATATGCTGCACGTTATTTCCGCCATCTACGGCGAACGTGCATATGTAAATCGCGTTAACGTACGGAATCCAAGTGAACGTCGTTTCGAACTTACGCCGATTGCTGCGATCTTTCGTCACGATCGATTCCCACGCGGTGCCCACGATGGATCGAAAGAACGAGAGTTCGCCATCAGGCTCGATTGACTTAGCCACGACGGCAGGCATCGGACTAAGCGTTAACGAGCGACGACTTTCCCATTCGCCCAACGTAAACAACGACTTGCCATCGTGTTCTTGCAGGCGACTGCGAAAGGTATCGTCGCCGTCGAACACCCAACGCGTTTTAAACGTTCGAACCCCGCGCCCCGGATGGCCCGGTTGATGCATCTCAGAGTCGCCGTACGCAGTCTTACCGTCGAACGTGATGTGCCCTTCGGACACGCTGCGCCCCAACCCCGGAATGTCGGGGCTCAAGCCCAACGTGCGAATCTGTCTCCGCTTCGGGCAATAATAAAAAACTTCGAGCGACCGCCACGGGTTACCACCGCCATCGGAACCATATGTTTGGGAGAAAACAGAATGATGACCCGGCCCCCAGTGCCAACGCGTAAACATCAAGTTTTCGCTTTGCATCTTCAGCCGCCATTCACCGGACATGAGCTTGGCAAACGGAGCGAGAGGGTTGGTCGCGTCGGTGGGCTTTACGCCTTCTTCACTTGCCACGGCAGCTTGATTGTTGATAAAGATTGCAATCGCAAGAAGCGTTACCGTTAACGCCCGTATTGTTGTGTGAATCCTGGTTGATCGAAGGGATGTCATGCCGTGGGTTCCTAATATGGCGAGGAAGTGAGTTGGCCTAACGTATTAAGAATCGTGGCGGTTGTTACGACTCAAAATATTCGCGTATCACCTTGCTTGCTTGGGCGACCTTAATACGCATCATCGTGCCGTTACGGTGAAGAGCTACAGCTATCGGCGTGATAAAGAAGCACACCAAGCATGCTCACCTCATCAAGTGACATTGAAATAAAGATTAAACCGTCATCACCCCAACCAATACCACTGTGCGGTAACCGGCCTGTCACATGGATCGTGGGTTGTAACGCAAGCGTATCGGGCAGTTGGCGTTAACAACCGTAGCGATTGTGAACCCATCGTCGCCAGCTTGGATTTAATCAAACGCTTGGCACAACATCGCGACAAATCGGCTTGCCGCATTCCGGGCAAACGGCGGACTCCGTTCCGTACAAGACGTAACCGCATTGTTCGCAATGCTCTTCTTCGATCTCGATCTTGATGCGCAAGCCGCACGATGGGCACGGCGAATGACCGACCGGCAAGCTGTGCGTCTTGGAACAACGCGGACACGTGAGCGACACTTCAAGCTCCGTTGTGCGAACGGCGTCCTGTTTGTGAATAGCCGACACGCGATGCAGGATAGGGATCGCGACGCTCGTGCAGACGTCGACAATGGCCAACGCGCCGATGATTCGAAAGACAAACTCGTCGTCGAACTCAAACAGCACGACGCTGATAATTAAACCCGCCAGCACGACGATGCTGGCGATGTTGCCGATGCGCACCCAATTGTATTCGCGTCGCAACCGCGCCAGGCCGATCAACCCGATATGCGGCAACGCAATTGCGATGACCGTTGCAACCACCGTCGACTTTATCAACGCCTCTTCGCTACCGAAGCGGTCAATCCAAATCAGGCACAGAATCAACGTAAGCCAAACCGCCGCCGCCAACATGCCGAGCGGTCCGATCGGCTGCCACCGCTTGCGCTCCCACGGAACCGCCGACGCCAACGCCAACAGCGACGCCCCGGCCACGGTCGCCGTTGACCCGAGGATTTGCCCGACGAGCGACGTGAACTCACCGATGAGCAAACAGTAAACGCCGATGGCACCGCAAAACGAGATAGACGCGATAAAGGCAAAGAGGAACGAGCGTTGGGTTTGAGATCGCATGAATGAAACTCGATGGTCGGTTAGTGCGTATTGGGCGACGACGTGATACCCGAACGAAGCATTCGCATTGCGAACTACCCATACCACGCACGGTCAATTGCACAGCCGTGGGGTTCGCATCGCAGGGCTGTAGGGTCCGCATCGCGGACCATTCATGCCGCGCTTATCACATTGCACGCGCACGGTTTACACGGTGCGCGGTTTTACCGATACGCGGGTTCCCCATCCTTTCCGCAGGAAAGGTTGGGGAATCACGGTGTTTACTTGAGCGAATGAAACGACGAGAACACCCTCACGTCAACCGTGATTTCCCACCCATCGCTGGCGCGAAGGATGGGGCACACACGCAAGAATGATCCCAACCAGCGACGATATTCAAGGTTGCGTCCCATCACGACTCAGACATCAATCGCAACCCCACGTCGGCGTACCGACATGGGCCACCCAGCCCAGCCGCCACATGGCGAGTCAATTTACAGTAGAATAACAACGAGTTTGCTGTTTCGATTGGTGTAACAAGAGTGGCTTGAATGAATAATTCTATTCTACGTATGGCCGTGCAGGCGTTCTTTTATTTGCTTTTGTTTCTAATATCTTTAATTTTTCATAGGATTTTCTCATTAGAACCGGTCGGCACCTTTCTTGAATTTGAGTCGTTCTTGTCATTCTATCTTTGGGGAGCGATAAATGAGCTTTCCCCATTGAATGCTATATTCGCCCTCGTCCTAGCCTGCATTTCCGGTAGATATACACGATTGCCAGTACTCATCATCGGCTTACTGCCACCTTGTTTCCTTGCGGCAATGGCTATATTGGAAATGCAAATTGTTCCAGGCTCTCATAATATTCTTGGAATCGAAGTTGGGTTCTATTTTCTATTTGTTGGCCTGCCATTGTTATTGTCGGCGACCTTCGGACGATTCTGGTTGAAGATGACTACGCGTCCAAAATCAAGCCGGGCATATGCGCCTTGTGCGCACTGCTTATATGATTTGACGGGGAATGTTAGCGGTACGTGCCCGGAATGTGGAAATAAGATCGTTGGTAAGCGTCAAGGGCTTGTTGTGACGAATCAGGAGAGCGTTTCTTTCGAGGGGCCAGAAACGTGATTGATCAGTAGTATCAGCATTCACGCGTTGAATTGCCACATGTATTGCGCCGGGTGCATCTGGTCGGTACGCCAACCTGGTGTCTCGTTTCAAACGTTGCTGCTTCATCAACTTATCACGACTGCGAGACAGTCAACCGCAACCCCACGTCGGCGGACCGACATGGGCCACCCACCCGCTCAACAACGCACCGATTCCGCAACACGTCCACCGGCCACCAGCGTCGCGCTGTCGCCCGTCGCGCTTTGTAAACTGCGCGTCGCGCCCGCGTCGTCGCGCTGGCCGAACTTCACTTCCAAAATCGCGATCACCGGCCCGCTGCGCGCGCCGCGTTGAGCCTGCACGGTGTATTGCACTTGCGTCAGGGCCGACGGCAGCGTTTCATCGACAAATGTCTTTTTCCTCGCCACGCCCACGAACGACAAGGCCGCTTCCCCCGGCAGCCGGCGAATGTGGGAGAGACATCCAACGCACCGATCTGGCCCACGGTCACGCGATGGGGTTAAGTTCCCACCGCGCCCGCCAAACACTGGCGGCCAAGCCGACCAGTGGCACCCGGCGCAGGCATGCCGACTCTGGGCTTGGTTGGGATTGTGTTCGCCCCCGCGCTGGGTTGCGAATCGAAAGGTGGTTAGCATTGCTTCGGTTTGGGCGGCATGGCCCCCGCCGCAAAAAAGCGCCAACGGAACACGTCGCTGATCTTTTTTTGCCTCACTCAAGACTGCAGAACCTGCTCTACGGTCTTCAACTAGGGGGCAGGGGGTTTTTCATTGGTCGCCGACTGAAACCGGAATATTTCAGCCTCACCTAATTCCGGCAATCTGCGACGAGCGGAACCCCCATCGCCGCTTCTTAGTTGAAAGTATACTCTTCGAAGTACATTTTTGTCTATTGATAAAACGGTACGAATGTTTTCGTACCCACGGCTCGTGTAGCCTACGGCCCATTCTCCTTCGCCCAGATATTTATATAAATAGATATCGCCAAATTCAGAGTGATTTAAGAAGAATCCACTCATAATATCAGTTGCAGATGAACTCCGATAGATTTGCCCCTTGTTGATATTGGAAACAAATCGACGAAGCTCAACATTGCATACTGGCTCAATAATTCGTTTTGAAAATGACATTAAAAGATTCTCATGTTGCTCTTCCGCGATTATTTCAAGAAGCGCTCGCGTAAACGCATCGCGACAAAACAATATGTTAAAGCGAGTGGACGTTTCAATTATTTCTGCCCACGCGATTGATGGCGCCCAACGATCATTCGCACTTTTCACACCAGAAACACGAATCATTTCGTTTTTCAAGACAGCTGATTCCAATGCGATGAAGTACTCCGGGAAACGGGACGTCTTAAAATCCGGCAAATCTACGTTGAATGATATGATTGAAAGCAAAAATTCAAGATCCGCACTTTCTTGTGATTTAGCGCGGCCTAATAACTCGTCAACTTCAAGGCTAGTATCGGTGTATCTTAGTCGAATCGCGAAGCAATACGGCGTACCGAAGAACCTAGGATCTGTCTTCTGCAACTTTGATATTGTTTTTTGATAAACTGGCCACGATACGCGGTCTTTTGCAAGGGACATGAGCGCACTAGCGCGTATGTCATCGTTATAATCTTTGCAAAGAACCGCCTCCGCGATGGTTCGACTGACATCATCTGTCATTCGATAGCCTTGAATTACGCTCAAAATCTGATGTTCCACTTCAGGCGCTATTTTGTTTTTATCTCCACGTAATTCATCTGAAACAATATCTGCAAGCTTGGAACTGAGCACACGACTTTGGGACTTATAAAATGTGTCAAACCTGCTTTTTTCTTCTACGAACAATAGTAGCGCGTCGTAGAAACCATCGTGATACGGATTATCAAAAAAGTACTTTAGAGCTTCGATAGGCAATTCCCTTGGTATGCCAGACTGCTTATATACGCTCCGTTCATTCAACGAATTAATTATTCTAAGCCGGTTCGCCAACTGCTCGTTTTGCGACTTAAAGTCCGCGATATCGGGGTTGGCCTTGAAGTACTCGTCAACTCTATCATCGACCTTTGAGGCAACATCTCGCGCAAAACTCAAATATGATTGATATCCAAGCAAACCCAAGGCGCCAATAAAGATTGCTGCCGCAACATACATCGCGTGAAACGCTCGCGTCGTATGTGATTCGATAGTCTGTCTATATTGTGTTACGTCCTCAGCTATTTCACCTCTTACGACAGCAGCTGTTTTGAGAACAAAAAGTTCGTCCACATTTAGTTTGTCAGCAACTGTGGCATGATCATTTGACTTTGACGCGCTAAATTTCTTATTCTGATTCATTGCGTATCTCACGAAGTCTGATTTTACGTCGTAGCTGACCTGCATTTCTGCCATCGGCTACGGAAAACGCAAATAACGAAGTCCTAACTGTTTGAATTGACTTGATGAAGACACAAAGATAACGTAACACCGATCCAATTGCCCGCAAGCATTGGGCCAGACAATCAGCAGGGGATCGTAAGGGGGCAGCCGCCCTCTTACATTCGGTTGGACTTAGTTCGCCGTAATCATTACCAACTGCGTTGGACGATCATGCAGCCAAAAGCTGCGACGTTGAATCGTGCGCGCCGTCTCGTGCGCTTTTACGCAGCATCCCGCGACGTCCTGCGCTGACCGCTTCCCGACGGGCGCGGCTCTGACGGACGGCACGGCGTTGATTGACAACAAGTCATACGATCCCATTACCCAATCCGCTCCATCCCCCCCATATACCCCCGCAGCGCCTTTGGCACCGTGATGTTGCCGTCGGCGTTTTGGTATTGTTCGATGATCGGGATCAAGATCCGCGGGCTGGCGATGACGGTGTTGTTGAGCGTGTGGCAGAAGACGTTTTTCTTCGTCTCCGTATCTTTATAACGCAGGTTCAATCGCCGCGCTTGGAAATCGCCGAAGCGCGAGGCGCTGTGCGTTTCGCCGTAGCTCTTACGCGAGGGCATCCACGTCTCGATGTCGTACATCTCGACTTTACCCTGCCCCATGTCGCCGGTGCATACCTGCAGCAACCGATACGGCAGTTCGAGCGCTTGCAACACAGCCTCGGCGTTGGCGATGATGGCGTGATGGTGCTGTTCGCTTTCGTCATCATCTGCGCGGCAGAGCACGACTTGCTCGACCTTGTCGAAACTGTGAATGCGATAGAGGCCGTGCGTGTCTTTACCGGCGGCGCCGGCTTCGCGGCGGAAACACGTGCTAACGGCGGCGAGCTTGATCGGCAGCTTGTCCATCTCCAGAATTTCGTCGCCATACATCGCCGTCAGCGAGACTTCGGCCGTGCCGACGAGGCTCTTCTCATCGCGCTCGCAGCGATAGGCCTGTTCCTCACCGCCGGGGTAATAGCCCGTGCCCTCCATCATTTCGTCGCGCACGAGCACCGGAACCGTCACCGGCTCGAAGCCGCGCTCGACGATCGTATCCATCGCCAGCCGCAAAATCGCCTGATGCATCAGCGCCCCGGCACCGCGCAACAGATAGTTGCGCGAACCCGCCAGCTTCACACCGCGTTCGATATCGATGATGCCAAGCGCCGTGCCCAGCTCGACGTGATCCTTCGGCTCGAAATCAAACGTGCGCGGTTCGCCCCATTTGCGCACTTCGACATTGCCGGAATCGTCGGGGCCGATGGGCGTTTTCGCGCTCGGCACCTGCGGCACGGTGAGCATGAGCGTGTGAAACTGCGTGCCGATCTCGCGCTCGGCATCTTCGAGATCTTTGATCTTTTGTTTGATCTCGCCCGTCTGGGCCTGAATCTTCTCACCCTCGGCGCGCAGATCATCTTCGCTGCGGCCTTCGGCCAGTTGCGACTGAAACCATTTGCTCTTGGGGTTTTTGTAGTGGCCGATTTGCGATGAAACTTCTTTCAACTCGCCGCGATATTGGTCCGCCTGCTTTTGATTGTTGCGACGGTCTTCGTCGATCTTTAATAGCGCGTCGAGGTCGCAGGAAACGTTCTTATCTTTGATCGCCTTGCGCACGGCGTCGGTGTTCTCGCGGATGAATTTGATATCGAGCATCTTGCGGATGGCTCCTGTTGAGTGTTCTTAACCTTGTTCGCGCGCCGAGCAAACACCGGTTGCAAACCGGTGCCACAGCGCGGATTCGCGGTCTAATTACGCCGCGCGTGCTGTCGCGTCGTATGATACGGGCTGGGCGTGCGATTCAAAGCGACCGACACGCCGGTTGCGGGTATAAAGGGGCCTATGAGCGAGATTCAGAAACGTCGAAACGTCGGAACGGCAAAACGGCAGAGCATGGCCACACCGGTTACAAACCGGTGCCACATTGAGAAAACACCGGTTGCATACCGGTGCCACAGCGCGAGCAACAGAGCCGCGCCCGTCAGGAAGCGGTCCGCGTCAGACGTCGCGGGATGTTCGCCACGCAAAACCGGCCTTTCACACGATCAAAAACAACACCCCGTACCGGCAGCTACCGGCGTCATCCTTAGCGTATTGCTGTTGGCCGTTAGCGGATTGGAGTGCCCCAGCGGCGGCCCCGTGGGTGTGCCTGCTGGCTTTCCGCGGACGACAGCGTGGATGCAGCGAACGATCAGCGGCACCGCCGGCGTCACGCCTGCCGCCGCGACGACGGCCGACTTCGATGACGATGGCCTGCTCGATGTTGCCGTTGCCTATGCCGGGTTCGACACGACGCCCGCCAACATCGTCATTTTCTTCCAAACCGACATCGACACGTTTCAACCCGTGCAACTGTTCACGACCGGCGCAAGCGTGCCTGCGGGCACCGACATCGTCGCGGCGGATATCAACGTCGATACGCGGCTCGACCTCGTGTTGTCGACCGACGAGGGCATTCTGTACGCCGTCGCGCCGATCAATGCGCGACAAGGCGGCGATTGGAACGGCTTTATCATCAACCAATCCGGCGACGACGAACTCACACCCTGGCGCGATGTGGCCGTCGCCAATCTCGATGGTGCCGCCGGCCCCGACATCATCGCCACGGGCGGCGCGACAGGCCGCGTGAGTTGGTTCATCAGCCCGGCGCGTAACGTGTCCGACGGCAACGCCTGGACACGCGTCGACATCGACGCCACCGACCGCGACGGTGCCGAGTCGATCGCGCTGACGAATTTGAACAACGACGTGCGCAACGATGTGGTCTCGTCGGCCACGAGTGAATCGACCGAGCGCCTCGTCTGGTATCAGCAGCCCGTCAATCCGGCGACCGACGCGTGGCAGCGATTTCCGATCGGCAACCTGCAAGCGGCCAGCGCGCTGGCGTTGGCCGATCTCAATGTGGATGGCCGCATGGACGTCGTCGCCGTCAACACCCCCGGCGGTCAGGTCGCATGGTACGTACAGCCGCAAGACCCCACGATGGCGTGGGAAGGGTTTGTGCTGGCCGATTACACCAACGCGCGGCCGTTGGAAATCGCCATCACCGACGTCGATACGAACGGCCAACCCGACGTCATCGCGACGACGGAAACGCCGGGCTCGTTGCGTTGGTTCACGCCCGCGCTGAACGTGACGGACCTTTGGATCGAGAACAACCTCGCGAACACGACGGGCGATGTCGTGGGCATCGCGCTGGGGGATGTCGACGCCGATGGCGACCAAGATGTGGTCGCGCTGTTAATCGGCGCGACGGCGCAGGACGACGCGGTCGTGTGGCTGCAGAACCCGGAATAGGGTCGGGCAAGCCCCTAAATTTCCGTGTGATTCAAGATACAAAATATCCGCAATATCTCACTCATAGGCCTGATATCGGCGAATCCCCTACACCGTCTCGCCACAGCCGCCACCTAGTTGAGACTCAGTCTCAATTAGCCTTGACGATATCTGCCGACCGCCGGATACTCGCGAATCTTAAACGACTTCCACGACTGCACCCGTCGGCCCGGACGACGGTGCGGCAACGAAACTCACCGCACCAACGATTTTCGTCGGTGCCAGAAAACGTTAACCGCCAACACGGTCGCGTTCATTTAGGACTCCCACCCATGACACGAATCGCATCCATCATCGCCTTGTTCGCCGCCGTCGGTATCGCGCGCGGCCACTTCATCTTTGTCGTTCCCGAAGCCGACGGTTCCAAGTCGCAAATCATCATGAGCGAAACGCTCGACGCCCAGGAAGGCGTCAACGTTCGATACTTTCAAAAGGCCAACTTCTTTATGCGTGGCGCCGACGGTAAACCGCAACCGCTTCGCTTCGAGCAACTCGACACGCAACGCATGACGATGGCCACGCCGGGCAACGGCACGCGCGTGATCTACGGCGACGCCGACCTCGGCGTGCGACAACACGGGCCGACGCCGCACCTGCTGCTTTACTACCCCAAGACGATCATCGGCGATCCGTTCGACAGCAAGACGATCGTCGGTGGCGATGCAGCCGTCGAGCTGATTCCCGTTGCAGCCGATGGCGGTGAAGGCGTGCAACTCAAACTGATGGTGAACGGCGAAGTGAAACCCAACAGCGAAGTAACAGTCGTTCATCCCGACGGCGGTTCGGAAAAGACGACCACCAACGACGACGGCTTAACGCCTGCAATGAAAGCGTCCGGTCGTTACGGTGCATGGGCACGCTATTGGCGCGACGAAGCCGGCCAGCGCGGTAACGACACCTACGACCAAGTGCGCCAATACGCGATGTTGGTCTTCGATTTCAAAGGCAACGGCGCAACCGCACACCATGCCTCCGCCAACCCCCACGCAAATCCGCACCACGGATCGAACCCGCACGGCAACCCGCATCAAGGTTCGAGCCCTACCGCGACAGTCTCGACGAACACGCAGCAGGTCTTCGACATGCCCTTCGCCGCCGCCAGCTTCGGTGCGGTAGCGTCGGACGGATGGCTATACGTTTACGGCGGACACATCGCACCGACGCACGTGTACAACGAAACCAGCGCCTCGGGCGATTTCTATCGCGTGGACCTCATGGGCGGTTCCGAATGGGAAAAACTGCCGGGCGGTCCTCGGCTGCAGGGCATGAACCTCGCCGCGTGCAATGGCGCGATCTATCGCGTTGGCGGCATGCGATCGGTGAATCCCGAAGGCGACAAGGTCGACAACTGGTCGTCGGATCAGGTCGCGCGTTTCGACCCGGCTAGCAAGACTTGGACCGACCTGCCGCCGCTGCCCGAGCCGCGCTCGTCGCACGATGTCGTAGTTGTCGGTCAACAGCTATACGTGCTGGGCGGTTGGAACATGCAGGGCAAAGAAAAGCAGCCCGCCTGGCATGAATACATGGACATGCTCGACCTGAGCGTGCCCAACCCGCGCTGGGTACGCATCCCGCAACCGTTCCATCGTCGCGCATTGATCGCAGCCCAACTCGACGGTCGCATCTACGCCATCGCCGGTTTCTATTCGCACAGCGAAGCCAGCCTCGAAGTCGATATCTACGACCCCAAAACCGGCGCGTGGAGCAAGGGGCCGTCGCTACCCGGCGCGGATCGCAACGGCTTCGCGCCGGCCGCCGCGGTACACGACCGCTCGTTATACGCGAGCGTGGCCGACGGCAGCATGTATCGCTTGTGCGAAAAGGGTGAGCATTGGGAGCTGGTCGCACGCACGACGCCGCGCATCGTGCATCGCGCCGTGCCGTTTGGTTCGCGCATGTTGGTGCTGGGTGGTGCCACGCGCGGCGGCAATCTCGCATTGGTCGAAGCCGTGACGCCGCCCGCCGCGCATGATGGATTGCAAATCGCAGCCGTCGACCGCGAAGCAGCCGCTGCGGCACTGAGCCGACCGCGCATTCGATCGAGCGACGCTGCGGGTTCGACGTCGCAACAATCAACGAGCAGCAATGCATCCGCCGGAAGTATGCGCGAAGTCGCAAACACCGACGCGGTCGTTGACGCCACTGCCGCCGTTGAAGCCGGCCAGAAATTTTGCCCGATCATGACCGACGAACCTGTCGATTCGTTCAGCGCCGCCGTTACCTATCGCGGCAAAACGATCGCCATCTGTTGCGAAGCGTGTGCCAACCGTTGGCGTCGCAACCCGGATAACTATGCCGCCGCGTCGCAGTCGCTGTTGCCTCAACTAAAGGACGAAACGTTGCCGACGCGCACGTTGAAGCAAGTCTATTGCCCGGTATACAAGAGTCGCGTGGTTTCCGAATCAGATATCACGGTCGAATACCGCGGCCAGCAGATCAAGCTGTATAACGAAACGGCCCTGCGTAAATGGAATGAAAACCCGGAACAATACGCCGACGCAGCGCTGTTGCCGCAACTGGCTGCGGCGGAGTAGACCGCGCTCGACTTTGAGCACGGAAGATCAAATCCCCGTCAGAGCCACCCCCGTCAGATAGTGGTCAACGTGATATCTGACGGAACATAGGGTGTAACGAACAAGCGACCAACACCGGGTCCCCCTGCCCCTCCGGGGCTGGGGGACATCCCCTTCCAACCGCCGACTCGACGGCACAGATCAACCAAGGCGCGTCCAACCCATTCGCCTCAATCATCCCGTCCGATACAACTCCCCCAACGACCACCGCGTCGCGTTATCGACCGTAATGCCCCCGCTCTTCATCTATCGGCCCTACGGAAAATCCGACTATTAACAGGTACCAGGATGGTACGCGTTGATATGCCCCGCGAAACGAAGCGGAGGCAAGGGGGATCGTACATGCATCGGCGCGGGTTTACGCTCATCGAGTTGGTCACGGTCGTCGTGATTCTCGCGGTGTCGTCGGCAGTGGCCGTACCGGTGTACATCAGCTATCGCGACCAAGCGCAGTCTTCCGCCGAGCAACAAACCGTTGCCGCCATTCGTCAAAGCATCGCCAACCATCACAGCCGCGAACTGCTTAACGGCAAGAACACTTACCCGACATCGCTCGACAACGTGCCAGCCAATAGCGAGGCGTCCAACGGGCTGCCTTTTTTCGGGACCGTGCTCTCCATTCCGATTAACAGTGGCTGGCAAAAAGGCGGTTCCGCACTGACGTATGTCGGCCCGACCGGCGCAACGTATGTGTACGACCCGACGCGGGGCACATTCGGAACGCCGAGCGGTGACGGCGCGACGACGCCGAACGGTTCGAGTTATTCTCTTGCCGAATTGCTCGCGATGACGCCGGAACAACTGGCCGCGTTGAGTCTTGACGAGATACACGCGTTAAGCGAAGAGCAGATCGCGGCGCTTTCCTATAAGCAATTCGAGGCCATTGCGAACAAGCTCGCGCCCGAGCAAATTCCGTGGGCCACGCCCGAGCAAATCGCCATGCTCAGCGCTGAGGCGTATGGCGATCTTAGTCAGGCCCAAATGGCCCGATTGACGCAAGCTCAGGTGGACGAGCGTGCCTTTGCCGATAGCGTTCGCGCGTTAACTTACAACGATATTCGCCACCTCGAAGTCCGCGCGATCAAGTATCTGACGACCGACCAGATCGCGTCGATCCCCAACAACTACAGCATGGGACAGATTCCGGCGGAATTGCGCGCTGCCTTTACCGAGGATCAGGTTCAGGCGCTCAACACCGCACAGGTTTCGATCGGCTACCTATCGGCGGATCAGCGCGAACTGCTAACTACTGCTCAGATTGAAAACCTCGGAACCTATGGCGACATTCGTCACCTGCCGGCGTCGCGCATTGCGGAAGTCACAACCGACCTCATCGCCACGATTCCCAATAGCTATGCGATGGGGCAGATCCCGTCAGACGTCCGCGCCGGTTTTACCGCCGAACAGATTCAGGCCGTTAACACCGGCGATATCTCCATTGGTTACCTAACCGCCGATCAGCGCAATCAGTTGACCACGGCGCAGATCGAAGGACTGGGCACGTATGGCGACATCCGTCATCTACCCGCGTCGCGTGTTTCGGAAGTTACAACCGACCTTATCGCGACGATCCCTAACAGCTACGCGATGGGGCAAATCCCCGCAGACGTTCGGGCCGGATTCACCAACGATCAGATCCAAGCCATCAACACCGGTGACGTATCGATTGGTTACCTAACTGCGGACCAGCGTAACCAGTTAACCACGTCGCAAATTGAAGGGTTGGGCTCCTACGACGACATCCGTCACGTGCCAAGCAGTCGCATCGGCGAAGTCACGACCGACCTCATCGCGACGATCCCCAACAGCTACGCGATGGGGCAAATCTCGGCAGAGGTACGCGCAGGTTTTACGACGGAACAAATCCAAGCCGTGAACACGGGCGACGTCTCGATTGGTTACCTAACTGCCGATCAGCGAAGCCAACTAACGACGACGCAGATCGAAGGGTTGGGCTCCTACGACGACATTCGTCACCTGCCCGGCGATCGCATCACCGAAGTGACGACCGACCTGATCGCGACGATTCCCAATAGTTACGCCATGGGCCAAATACCCGGCGACGTTCGCGCAGGCTTTTCCGAAGCGCAGGTGCAAGCGATCGACACGGCAAACGTCTCTATCGGATACCTTTCGTCTGCGCAGCGCGAGCAGCTCACAACGACGCAGATTACCGGTTTGGGCTCTTTCGACGATATCCGTCACCTGCCGAACAGCCGCATCACCGAAGTAACGACCGACCTGATTGCATCGATTCCCAATAGTTACGCGATGGGGCAAATACCCGGCGACGTTCGCGCCGGGTTTTCCGAAGCACAGGTGCAGGCGATCGATACGGCCAACGTTTCCATCGGATACCTTTCGTCAGCGCAACGCGAGCAACTCACGACGACGCAGATCACCAACCTCAGCACCTATGGCGACATTCGCCATCTGTCGGCCAATCGCGTTGCCGAAGTATCCACCGACCTGATCGCCACCATCCCGAACAGTTACGCCATGGGCCAAATCAGTAGCGACGTGCGCGCCGGCTTCACGGCATCGCAGGTTCAATCTATCGATACAGCGAACGTTTCCATCGGATACCTCAACGACACGCAGCGCGGCCAATTGACCACACAGCAAGTCGCCTCTCTTGGCACCAGTGGCGACATCCGCCATCTTTCTTCGGACCGTATCGCTGAAGTATCGACGTCGTTGGTCGCACAGATCGATAGTGCTTATTCGTTTAATCAAATTTCGACCGCGAACGTGCAAGCGTTTACCGCCGCACAAGTGTCAGCCATCTCCGGCGACTTCTACGATTCAATCAGCCATCGCCTAACGGCAGAACAGCGAAGTTGGCGGTAAGAGCAACAAGGTTAATTGCTAAGTATCTCGGTGTAACGCTCACTCACACGCGCGTGTCTTAACGCCCACTCAAGATTGGGTGCCCCTGCCCCTCCGGGGCTGGGGGGCCGACCGACGGCATTCTCAATCTATAGTGATCGCATTTGTAAATGGAAGCCGTCGCGACAGCGACGGCGCTGTGGCACCGGTTTGCAACCGGTGTTCTGCGGCGCGGGCACAAATACTCGCGAAGGGGTCCGCGATCGTGCGATACCCAACTATCATCCGCACGTCTTTTCAGACGCCAACGGGCTCGACAAATGACGGAGCATCGGTCGCATCCGCCCCTTCCATGCAACCATAAAGCACCGTCTCTCTCTTTTATGGCCAGCGAAATGAAGGGGTGTTCTAACGGGACTGCCACCGAATCCCAGGAAAGAAATCCTTCAGGAAGCTCTCGAGGCTGTCGTAAATCGTCTCTAATTTGTTGTCTTCGTTGCGAAGTCCAACCGTCAACTGACTGGGATTGCGATAGTCCACAAACATCGGGTTGTCTTGTGATGTAAAGGCAATGATCAAAAAATCTTGGTATTCGGGTTCTTTCTGATCATCAAATTTCGCCTCGGTAAAGAAATAGGATCGCATAGCATTCGCATAGGCAATCCCATCTACGTTTTGAAGCTCGCAATAACTAAGGTAATGATTCGCCCAGCGCTGCGATCTGGCTTGGAGGTCGGGTGGCCACTTCCATAAACCGGGCTCCAGAATGCATGCAATCAACAGATCCGGAACCTTCAGATTCCGAATCGTCAGTTCGTACCGATCGACTCTGACATTCAATTTTGACATTTCTTTGCGGCAAATGTTTTTTGTTGGTAGCCCGGCAATCCAATTCATGAATAGCCAGGCTCTACTCAAAGAGGACGCACATACATTTATGTTCGCCGACGCGAGCACATCGAATCTGATTGTCTAGCTAGAATGTTGGTCCGCACAGCGGCCCTTACGCATCAATCGATGTCGTCGTAATCGAAGTCATCGTCGTCATCGTCGTCATCGTCGTCATCGTCATCGTCATCGTCATCGTCATCGTCATCGTCATCGTCGTCGTCGTCGTCGTCGTCGTCCATATCTTCGATATCGTCGTCATCAAAGTCATCGTCATCATCATCATCATCCGCGTACGCATCGACCAACACCCGCCCCGCCGTTGGATCGACATCGACATTGACGAATAGCTTCTCACCGCGGCGCAACCACAGCGTGTAAGGTTGGCCTCCACCGCGCAAAGGTCGAAAGCGTGCTTCGACGCGCACGTTGTCGCCTTCGACATCGCTGCTGCGATAATTGAACGACTGATTCGTGTCGATGGCCGTGACGTACACGCTCTGCGGCGCTTCGCCCGGTCGATACACGACGACGTCGACCTCTACCGGCTCGCGCGCGACGCTCGACCCGCGGATTTCGTAGTCGTTTTTCGAACAGCCGATGACGGCGAGCAGAAACGTTGCGACCAAACCGAGTGCGTGCGATTTCGGAGTCATTGAATCATCTCCCAATTTTTCTGGTCCATGGGCGAACGACCGTTCAGGCAGTCGGTCATTTCAAGCCAGCATCATAACCGGGCACTAAATTCGACGTTCGCCATCACGCGATGCTTGCTATCACCTCACGCCCCCCCCCGTCCCGACCAAGCTCAACCGGCAATTCCTGCGTCGTCATTGTGATTTTCTTCTCGAAAAAGTTGCCCGCACCATGTTAGGGTACCACCCTAAAATAAATCCTAACATTTTCCGAAATTGGCCTTGCAACGCCGACGGCTTTCTGCGAGACTGCCCGTAGATGGGCGGAGCGCTGAGCGCGGCCCGGCCAATCAGACTGCTTTAACATTCGGAGTGCGAAACGTCATGGCGAAGACCTCGGGCAACAACGGATCGGTTCAGGAAAAACGCACCGCCGCCCTCGATCGGGCCTTGCAGCAGATCGAAAAGGCCTACGGCAAGGGCTCGATCATGCAGCTCGACGGCGACGTGTCGATCACGCGCGACGCCATCGGCACCGGAGCCCTCTCGCTCGATATGGCCTTGGGCGGCTACGGCATCCCGCGCGGTCGCATCGTCGAAGTGTTCGGCCCCGAATCGAGCGGTAAGACCACGCTGGCGTTGAATGTCATCGCCCAAGCCCAACGCAACGACGGCGTTTGTGCCTTTGTCGATGCCGAGCACGCGCTCGACCCTGCTTGGATGAAGCGCAACGGCGTCGACCCGAAAACGCTTTTGGTCTCGCAGCCCGATGGTGGTGAGCAAGCGTTGGAAATCGCCGACATGTTGGTGCGTTCTAATGCGGTGGACGTAATCGTCGTGGACTCGGTCGCCGCCCTGATTCCCAAGGCCGAACTCGAAGGCGAAATGGGGCAGGCACACGTCGGTCAGCAAGCACGCCTCATGAGCCAAGCCATGCGTAAGCTAACGGCCGCCATCAGCAAGAGTCGCTGCATCGTTATCTTCATTAACCAGATTCGCGAAAAGATCGGCGTGATGTTCGGCAACCCCGAAACCACGCCCGGTGGTCGCGCCCTCAAGTTTTATAGCTCGATCCGCATCGACGTGCGTCGTATCGCTTCGATCAAAGAGGCCGACAAGGTCACTGGCAACCAGGTGCGTGCCCGCGTTGTGAAGAACAAATGCGCCCCGCCCTTCCGCGATGCGCAGTTCGATATCATGTTTGATAGCGGTATTAGCCGCAGCGGCGACCTGCTCGAGTTGGGCGTGAAGTACAACATCATCGAAAAGCAAGGTGCATGGCTACGCTACGGTGACGTACAGTTGGGCCAAGGCCGCGAAAACGCCAAACGCTTCCTCGAAGACAATACCGACTTGATGGGAGAAATTCGCCTGAAGATTCTGGAGGCCGGCGGCTATACGCAGACCAAAGCGGATGGCGAAAAGGACGAAGAAGCTACCGCCGCCCCGTCGAGCGGTGCCGCCGCAGATAATAGCAAAGCGGCTGACGACAGCGCCGAAGAATTGAACGTGAGCAAGTCGGCCCCGATCAGCAAAAAGAAAAGCCGCACCAAGAAAACGGCAAAGGCAACGGCTTAACGGTATCACGAGTTGCCCGATTGATGCATGACCGTTGATGCCAATATCGCAAGTCGCATCCAGATCGTTCAGGGCGATATCGCGACTTGTGATGTGGATGCCATCGTCAACGCCACCAACAGCACGTTGCTCGGCGGCGGTGGCGTGGATGGTGCGATCCACCGCGCGGCTGGGCCGGAACTCGTAGCAGAATGCCGCCCCCCTCGGCGGCTGCCCTGTCGGTGAAGCGCGGATCACCAAAGGCTATCAGCTACAGGCTAGAGCGTTCTTCATTTGACCGTAGCGGCAAAAAGCTTACCGCGTTTAGTTTATTGAATCTTAAAGCCCGGCAGGGCTGGTTGGTTGACAGCCCCGGATGAAGCGCAGACCGCGTTAGCGGTCGGAGCGTAATCCGGGGTCATCGAGCGCGAGAATATTAAGCCCCGGCAAGGGGCGTAGGTAACCTGCACCGCTACTGCGGTTAAACGCGCAATTCAACATGAACCATGGATTGCGCGGCTAGCGCCGCTTCATCCACGGCTTTCGACCAGCGCCCCTCCGGGGCTGAGAAAGGCTATCACGACGCCAAACTGGAATGAAAAATGGTCTAAGTACGTGATTCATACCGTCGGGCCGATTTACGACAGCGTTCGGTATGACGCGGCCACCATGTTCCGATCTTGTTATGCAAGCTGTTTTCAACTCGCGCGCGAATACGACCTACTACGCCATCCGCATTAAAGACGAGGGTGACGTCTACTCCCTCTCCCTCGCAGGGAGAGGGCTGGGGCGAGGGTTTCAGCCAGAGCGCAAAGCTTCGGAGCCTATACAATTAATGTGGATGATGTGCTTCGGCTCGCTTGCCTTCCCGGCGATCAGTTGCGGTGCATACAGTTACCCAATAATCGAAGCCGCGCCGATCGCGCTAAACAAAACCGTGCGGCAGATTGAACAGAATTCTCGGATCGAAAGGAGTGTTATTCGTTTTTTTTTGATCAGAGGGGCGAGAATGTGTACAGAACGACTTGGGCGAAGATGCGGGCTGGCTAGTTGACTGAATTGTCACGCTTCGGTGGATATAATTTAAGTTGTTGAACTGTCTTTATTAATAGAGATTCGAAATAACGGACGCCACTGCGTGTTTTCCGATCCCATCATTGTAGATCGCATACTGATCGCTGCTGCGTTGATCCTGCCGATCTTAAGCGTACTCGCTCTTAGGCGGCGTGGCATCATCATCGGTGCATTCGTCCAATGGTTGATCATTGGGGCCGCCGGGCCAATACTTAGCAGCCTCGACCCGAAACGCGAAGGTGGAATTCTTGACTCGATTTGGATCTTTGGCGGCTGGATATTCTGCCTCATTTATGCGTCGTTCATCTACCTTACGACCAAGTTGATTCGATACGGTTTTCAACGTATATCCCGAAAAACGCCGCAACACCAATCGCCAGAATAACTGCACGAGATCATCGCCCCCCACACGATTCGAGCTAAGTAGTTAAGAAACCCGCCCCAATGCATGAGTGTTTGATTTTCTAACGAGACCTCAGCCTGCGAACAATAACCTGATAAGACCAGTCTTAGATTGCAATGCTGCCCGATGAAGCGATATAGGCTAACATTGCCACTTATGAACACCGAATCACAAACGCTACAAGCCTTTCTCGATACGCTTGCTTCCCGCGCGCCGACGCCCGGTGGCGGTAGCGGCAGCGCCTTGATCGGTGCCGTTGGTGCCGCGCTCTGCGGAATGGTCGGTCGCCTAAACGACAAAAAGAGCGGTGAGGCCGGGCCGTTGCACGACACGATTGCTAAGGCCGACGCCCTACGCGCTCGCCTCGTCGAGCTTGCCGATGCCGACGTCGCGGCATTCGAAGAGTTGATGCGCTGTTGGCAACTGCCCGCCGATGCGCCCGACCGTCAACAACAGATGGAAGCCGCAACTGTGGCGGCTACGGAAGCGCCGCTGGCCATCATGGAAACCGCCTTCGACGTGATGAAAATCGCGCTCGAAGGCCTCGACAAGTCGAAAAAAAATTGCATATCCGATGCCGGCGTCGCAGGCTTGGCCGCACACGCCTGCCTCGAAGGTGCGCGACTAAACGTGATGATCAATCTGCCGGGCTTTACCGACGCCGAGCGTCGCGACGCGTTTCGCAAACAAGCCGATGCGCTGCGGTTTGAAGGCAAGAACCTCGCAGGGGAGATTCGCCAGCGGATTGATGCGTTGTATGTATAAGCAATGTATTGGGGGGCGATGACTTTGCCCCCGTAACACCGTCCTATTTAACGCAAACCCATTGGGAATGGCCGCTGCCAACAAACGGCCATCTCACTCACAATATCAATCGCCCTACTCCGCACCGGCCAACAACAACATCAACGCCTTCTGCGCGTGCATGCGGTTTTCCGCCTGATCGAAGATCGCGGAGTTCGCCGAACGCGTCACGTCATACGTGACTTCTTCGTTGTAATGCGCCGGCAAGCAATGCAGGAACGTGCAATCGGGCTTGGCCTTTGCCATCAAATCGGCGTTCACTTGATACGGCATGAAAAACTCGCGACGGCGCGCGGCGTCGTCTTCTTGCCCCATGCTGGCCCACACGTCGGTGTAGATCACGTCGGCACCTTGAGCCGCGGCGCTCAGGTCGGTCGTCGTTTCAATAGTCGCACCGTTGGCGGCCAGCACTTGTGCGCGCTGCACCGCCTCAGGCTTGGGCTCAAACCCCGGCGGCGTCACGATGACCACGTGCATACCACTTAGCGCCCCGCCGAACATCAGCGAGTGCGCCATGTTGTTGCCGTCGCCCGAATACACCAATTTCAAGCCATCCAACTTGCCCTTGCGTTCAACGATCGTTTGCAAGTCCGCCAACACCTGACACGGATGCGCGTAATCCGACAAACCGTTGATCACGGGCACCGTCGCGTGCTTGGCCATCTCTTCTACGATGTTGTGTCCAAACACGCGTGCCATGATGATGTCGACGTAGCGCGACGTGACGATGGCGATGTCTTCCGTCGTTTCGCGTTTACCGATGCTAATGTCGTTGGGCGACAGATAAATCGCGTGGCCGCCCATCTGCGTCATGCCGGTTTCAAACGACACGCGCGTGCGCAGCGACGGCTTCATAAAGATCATCGCCAGCGTTTGACGGCGAAAGCTCTTGGCAAAATCGCCGGGCTTCTTCTTCACTTTGCCCGCGAGCTTGATGATCTTGTGCAATTCGTCGGGCGTAAGGTCGGCAAGCGTTACGAGGCTGCGTCCTTTAAGACTCATGGCCGGGTTCTCCAAAGGGAAATCGGGGTCTTCGTTCAATGGTTGGAAATATGGCGGCTCGGGCAGTTCGTGTCCATATCTCCTCAAGACCGCCCGCAGCTTTTTTTGATCGTCCGGCGTTAAATCGAACCCCATACCGTCCACCGTATCGGCGTCTTCGTATCGATATTCCGCCCCGTGCCGCAGCAGGATATCGAGCATGCGGGCATCGGCTTTCTTGATCGCGATGTACGTCAACGACATCGGTTCGTCTAGCCGTTGTTTCGGGTTGGGATTTGCCCCGAGTTCGAGCAACAGCTCGACCATGTCATGGTTAGAAAGCTGGACGGCATTCTCTAAGGGCGTTTCACCTTCGAACCGGTCGGCGGTGGTATTCACATCGAAGCCGAGGCCGACAAGAAAACGAACCGCGTCGAGATAGTTCTCGACCGACAACCAGTGCAGCGCCGTTTCGCTCATGTAGCGCGCGTTAAGCAAGCCGGGGTGGTCGCGCAGCATTTGTGCGGCCAATGGATGGTCATCGACAGCCGCATCAAGGAAGCTCCGGATGCGGGAGACGTTGTCTGGGGATTTCTCGGCCACGATTCATTGATCTCTTTTAAGAGCCGTTACGATGTCCATCGTAGTCGGTGCATCACGGGATGCGCCCTACGTCCGATCGCCCATCCGCCGCATCAAACCAGCGTTACCTTTGAGCAATCTACTTCGCATTAATCTTCTTGAGTCGTTCAACATCCGCCAAGTCTTGCGGTCGACCGCTGGCAATCTTATTTTTGATCAGATCATCGATCGAGATCACCGGCAACTTGAAACCGCCAAATTCAATCTCTACACGGTCTTGATACGCATCTTCAAACGATACGCCAGAAATTCCGGTGATGATGTCGATGCGAGTGGGTTCGACGCCAAGTTGAACGACTTGATCGACCCTGCTCAAGTCGCCTATCGAAATGCCAACTGAGGCGAATCCAAATTGAGCCAAGACATCAACCAACCGTTCTCTATTTCTGTCCGTCGGCTCAATCAGTAGATCGAGAGCACCTGTATAGCGCGGAAGCCCATGACAAGCTACCGCGTATGCTCCGATGATGAGGTAGTTAATGTTTCTCGAGCGAAGTAATTCGAACAACTCTTTGTAGTCGTCTTTCAGACTCATCGAATCCTTCGTCGTAGCGCGCGACCAACTCGCAAAGAATCTCTAACCGCTGCTGCGGCGTCAGGCTGCGATAATACTCGATATCCGCCGCCTCGGCCTCGGCGTGGGATTTGAAGATGCGAATCGTCTTTTCCATACGTTTCATTGGGATTTCTATTTCGAATCGAATCTGCACGAGAATGATGTGCGCAAATTGATATTTAACGCCACTTGATTATACCGTCCCTAGAGGGTAACTGAGAAAGAAAAAGACGTGCAGCCATGCTGCACGTCTTATCAATAATGCGACATTCAATTGTTGCGACGGTCGGCTGTCCCCCAGCCCTAGAAGGGCAGGGGGACCCATCGCATTTGGCACGTAAGTCAGTAGGGTGCGTCCCTCGACGCACCAACATTTCACACAAAGCCCCCCAGCCCCAGAGGGGCAAGGGCACCCAATCATTCATCGCGCGAATTGCAAACCACTACGCTTCCGGTTCCGCCGACAACAGCGCCGGTGCAATGCGTTCCATCGCCCAGTCGATCTCGCTTTGTTCGATCACGAGCGGCGGCGCGAAGCGAATGACATCTTCGTGCGCATCCTTACACAAGATGCCTTCGGCCATGAACTTCTCGCAGAACCAGCGAGCCTTCGGATAGTTCCTCTTGATCTGCACACCGATCAGCAAACCGCGACCGCGAATCTCTTGCACGGCCGGCGCGCCGACGGCTTTCAACTTATTGCGGAAGTGTTCGCCCAACTCCATCGCGCGTTCGGCCAAGCCGTCATTCTTAATCATGTCCATCGCCACACGGCTGACGGCGCAACACAGCGGATTACCGCCAAACGTCGAACCGTGATCGCCGGGGTTAAACACGTCCATCACCTCGCGGCGCGACACGACCGCCGAAATCGGAACGATTCCGCCACCGAGTGCTTTACCCAAACACATTGCATCGGGCCGCGCCTCTTCGCCTTCGTGCTGCCATGCAAACGTATCGCCCGTGCGGCACAGGCCTGTTTGAATTTCATCGACGATGAACAAGATGTTGTGCTTGGTGCAAATCTCGCGCAGCTTCTTCAGGTAACCTTCGGGCGGGAGGATGATGCCGCTCTCGGCTTGAATCGGCTCAACAATAATGGCCACCGTGTTTTCGTTGACGGCTGCTTCGAATGCTGCGGCATCACCAAACGGCACGAGCGGAAAGCCCGGCGTGTAAGGACCAAAACCCTCTCGGTATTGTTCGTCGGTGCTGAAGCTAATAATCGTCGTGGTGCGGCCGTGGAAGTTACCTTTGGCCAAGACGATCTCGGCTTTGTTCGCGGCAACGCCCTTCTTTTCGTAACCCCATTTGCGGGCCATCTTGATCGCCGTCTCGACGGCTTCGGCACCGCTGTTCATCGGAAGTGCCGCATCGAACCCGCTAAGCTCGCACAACTCCTTACACCACGGTCCGATCTGATCGTTATGAAACGCGCGCGACGTCAGCGTTACTTTGTTCAACTGCTTGGTTGCCGCCGTGATCAGTCGTTCGTGTGAATAACCGAAGTTCAGCGCCGAGTAAGCGGCCAACATATCGAGATACTTGTTGCCCTCGACGTCGTGCACCCACGCGCCCTCACCCGATTCAATCACAACGGGAAGCGGATGGTAGTTATTGGCGCCGTACTGGTCGTTGAGCCGCAAGTGTTCGGCGGTTTTCGTGTCGGTTGCGCTGGTGCTCATCTTGTCCTCATTCACACGGGTGTGGTCAGGTTACAGGTGTTCGCGGCAGTGCCGCACGTCGTGTCTGGCTTGCGTGCCAAAACGGTGCAGAATCCCAATCGTTCGGCGTTCCGTCAAGCCGCGATTCTATCTTCCTGCATCGGCGATTTACCAGCATCTGATAGGTGCGAAACCTTGTCAGTCATTGCGGCACCGATAAGATTGATCGCTTCGAGTCCCCGTAGCTCAATTGGATAGAGTGCTGGCCTCCGAAGCCAGAGGTTGCAGGTTCGACTCCTGCCGGGGACGTCCCATTCTCCACTACCCCATCCTAAGGTCGGCTTCCCATGCGGGTCTCGCCGACGCGGAATATTTGCCGGAACTTTCAACTTTCAATGAAACGGCGGCGGCTTGACGCGGCTTCCGCCCTGCTCGCGTATCTGCAATCCAGTATTACAATCCGGGGTTTTGCCATCATCGCCCCTCTGGAGTTCGTGACGATGCCCATTTATGCATTCAATGTTCGCCGCCTCACGTTTTGGTGTCACTGCGCTGCAATCCCACTATTGATGATCACGGGATGCGGCCCCAAGGCCGAGTTCGTCGGCACGCGCGCGCTCCGAATCGATACCGGCAACGGTCTCGAATCGATCGCCGTCGAATCGATGTTTAAGACCAAGAGCATGCACGGCCAACAGGTGATCTATCGCGTCGGCTTGGTTAATAGCCAACAACAACCGATCCGCGCGCCGGGCAATAGCTATCGCGATGAAAACGGCAACCTTGCTGCAACCAAAGCGGCCATCGCCGAAGAAGCGACCGGTCGCCCCACGCACGTACGCGTTCAATTGCCGATGCGTTCGATGGGCCTGAATGAGCGCCATTTGCCCGTGTATGGCCAAGCGCGACTTACGCTGCCAAACGGCGATGTCATTGCCGAAGACCTTGTCGAATTGCCCCTGCAATACGCGGATGTCGGCACCAATGTGTCGCACCCGGAGCCCACCACCGAACGTCGCGCTGCCGGTCCTGCGGGTGGCCCGCCGCCAGAGTTTGCACGACCGCGAAGCACTGCGCTGGCAGGCCGCGATGACCTTCAAACACAGCCTCGCAATGACAGCAATCGACCCGCGCCACGCGCAAAGCCTTCGGGCCCGATCAATCCGCAAATCGGTGATTCGATGGCGCGGGAGTTGGTCGAGCAGGAAGGCTTGGTCAAAGCCAACCCGAACAATGTGCAGAACCAATTGCGGTTGCGCATGATGTACGTCGCGTTGGGTCGCCACGAAGACGCATTGGCCTTTATTCAAGGCACCAATCAGGAAAACCATCGCGAGATCACCGAGTACGTACGTCGCTTTGTTCCGACAGAAACGCGACCGTCGGTCGCCGCCCCTGAGGGCTACGACCCGCCGGAGCCAAAGCCGCAGCCCCGGCCTACCGCCCCTGAGCCCCGCGTCGCCAAGCGCGAACCCGAACAAACGCGACCGTCGGATACGGCTTGGACGCCGCCGCCGCCCACCCGCCAGCCCGAACCCGTGGCCGCGCGGCCCGAGCGCGAACCGCTTATCAATCGCCGCCCAGTCGACGCTGCACCGGCCAAAGCGTTAACGATTCCCGAAGCCGCGATTTGCAAGCGAGTAAATGGTTTTGGCGATTTCGTGACGTTCGACGGAAACCGCTTTAAACAAGACGATTTCCCCACGTTTCAAGCCTATATCGAGGTTGAAAATTACACATCCACGCAGACCCGAAGCGGTATGTACCGCACCCTCCTGGCGCTCGAGCAACGCGTGTTCGACGAGCGTGGCGTTGAGGTCTGGGCCCAACCCGCCAAGGAAGTTGTGGACGTCAATGACCAGCCGCGCGACACCTTTTTTCTACACGTAGGGCCGATTCGGTTCGCCCAAGAGCTAAAAAAGGGCCAATATCGCATGGTTTTTGACCTGACGGATCGTACCAGCGGTCAAAGCACACGGAGTGAAGTCGGCTTCGAGGTGACAGGCGGATAAGACCCGCACTCCCAGTATCGAAATCGCGGTTTTGCGTTGGCAAAATTGGGCTGAAAATTTCCCGTTTTCGATTCATTGCTGTTTGACAGAGCGTAACTTACGCTTATGATCCGACCGGTAATGGTGGCAGCAATCCGCTATACGGGCGATTCGGGCAGGTCCTAATTCAGCTTCGAAGGCCCGGTTTTGGCGATTGTTCCACGCGAAAACGACCGACTTACCCATTCGAGGGGCTTTCTAAATAGGGTCGGTCGCTCTCGGCCAAGCGTTGAATCAAAAGGGATTCAGGTTTTTCAGGATTGAAAGCCTCGCTAACGCAGCCACCGGGAACAAGGGAATGCGCGGTCAGTCTTTGGCTGACAAAGTTTGAAAACTCAATATGTGCGGTGATACTCCGGGCTAAGGGCAATGCGAAATTTGCCGAATCCCGGTGCGTTCATAGAGTGTTTTCGTGTCGATACTTCGCGGAAGTGTCGAAAAACTAAGAGGTTGAGTTGGAAGAGCCCCCGACGTGTGTCGGGCGCAGCAATCGCAATTCTGAAAAGTGCTGCCGGCAAGTGTAGTGTTCATCGGCAGACGTCAGATACGCAGTTATCACATTACTTGAGGAGATGGACTGACATGATGAGCAACCTGACGAAGCGAATGGCGACTTCAGTCATGATCGTCGCCGCGTTGGGCACTCTGGCGGGCTGCCGGAACCACATGCCCCACGCATTTACCTGGCCGGCCACGGGTGACACGATCCCGACGCATCCCAAGCCGCCAGAAGGTGGTTATTACTCGAATTGGGATCCCTATGCCGCCGAGCTGACGGTAGAGCACGTCGGTTCCGACATCAATCCCGTTCAAACCCAGCACGTGCTGGTCGCTACGGTGCGCGACAGCGAAGGCAAGCCCCTTCCGAACCGCCGCATCGAGTGGATCATTTCTGAAGGCAGCGTCGGCGACATCGTCGAAGTTGACGAAAGCGGTTGGCGTGCCAGCCGTGGCTACAAGGTGGACAACTCGTTCGCCGTGTCGCACACGAACAACTTCTCGCACGTTCTCGACCGCGGCAATGACGATCCTTCGGACGACATCGCCCTCGAAAAAGGTCAGAGCTGGTGTGTCATTACCTCGCCGATCGAAGGTGAAACCTACATCACCGCTTACTGCCCGGCCATCTACGACTGGTCGAAGCACAAAGTCTTCCTGACCAAGAAGTGGCAGGACGTCGCATGGCAGTGCCCGGAACCGGCCACGAACCCGGTTGGCACCACGCATGAATTCGTGACGTGGGTTGGCAAGCACTCGGACGGCACGCCGCTCCAAGGCTACGAAGTCACCTATCAGATTCTCGACGGTCCGGCTGCTACGTTCGTCAACGGCGGCACCAGCACCACCGTTACGACCGACGCTTCGGGTTACGCTCGCGTAACGCTGCAGCAAACCCAAGAAGTCGAAGGCACCAACCGCGTGCAGATCGACATCGTCCGACCTGAAAACGTCACCTGCTGCAAGCCGCCGATTCACATCGCCACGTGCGAAACCTCGAAGACCTGGTTGGCTCCGAGCATCGGCATCACCAAGGACTGCACCCCGCGTGCACTCGTTGGCGAGCAGTTCACCTACAACATCCGCGTGTTCAACGACTCGCAGATCGCTGCTGAAGACGTAACCGTCACCGACAATCTGCCGGATGGCATCAGCTACGTTTCCAGCAATCCTGGTTCGAACGGTGGCGGCAGCGCTTTGAGCTGGTCGCTCGGTTCGATCGGTGGTGGCGAAAGCCGCGACATTCAGGTCACCGTCACGGGCAGCCGCGTCGGCACCTTCACCAACTGTGCTGAAGTTCGCACCCGCCGCGGCCTCAACGCTCGCGACTGCTGCGACACGGTCATCACGGCTCCGGCTCTGGCACTCGAAAAGACCTGCCCGGCTGAAGTCACGACCTGTGACTCGATCACGTACACCCTCACCGTCCGCAACACGGGTGACGGTCCTGCGACCAACGTTCGCGTGACCGACAACCTGCCGGACGGCCTCGTGACCAGCGACGGTCGCCGCACGGTAACCTTCGACGCCGGTACGCTTGAGCCGGGTCAGGCCAAGAAGGCTGACATCACGGTTCGTGCCGAACGCACGGGTACCTTCGACAACGTTGCCACGGCTCAGGCTGATGGCGGTCTCTCGGCTCAGGCCAACTGCACCACGGTTGTCCGCCAGCCGGTCCTCACCGTCAGCAAGCAAGGTCCTGGCCAGCGCTACATCGGTCGCCCGGGTGATTACACGATCACCGTCACCAACACCGGTGATGCTCCGGCCGCCAACACGCGTCTCGTTGATGACATCCCGGCCGGTACGCAGTTCGTCTCGGCTTCGGATGGTGGTGCCGCCTCTGGTGGTCAGGTCAGCTGGAGCATGGGCACGCTCAATCCGGGCGAGTCGCGCACCGTTAACCTGACGCTGCGGTTCAACACCGCTGGCGACATTCGCAACACCGCACGTGCCACGGCCGTTTGTGCTGAGGCTCAGGACTCGACCGAAACGCCGGTCCGCGGTATCCCGGCTGTTCTGCTTGAAGTTATCGACATCGATGACCCGGTAGAAGTTGGCTCGCAGACGACCTACGTCATCACCGTAACGAACCAGGGTTCGGCTGTTGACGAAGACATCCAGATCACGGCTACGTTGCCGCCGCAGGAAGAGTTCATCTCGGCCTCGGGTGCAACCAACGCATCGGCGACCGGTCAGACCATCACCTTCGCCCCGCTGCCCTCGCTGGCACCGAAGGCTAAGGCAAGTTGGCAGATCGTGATTCGTGCCGGATCCGCTGGTGACGTTCGCTTCGCCGTCGAAATGAACACGGCGAACCTCACCTCGCCGGTGAACGAAACCGAATCCACGAACCTCTACTAACGTAGAGTTCCGTTAAGCCTTTAGGGCATGGCCGGATGGGTAACCATCCGAGCCATGCCCTTTTTTTATGCGCACATTGCCCGGAAATAAGAAGTCCGGCCTAGAAACCAATTGGGTTCTTGTGTACCTTTGCCGTTGCTGTAGGCCGAGCCGACCCCGCACGTCATTCGGTCAATTCGTGAATCCAATCTTTCTTTGATCGTCCGCAGGTGTGCGGGCCCAATTTTCAGGAGTGAGGAATACAGACATGTGTAGAAAACGAACGCAACTACTGTTGTGCGGCTTAGCCGTCACCTTGTTGGCCGCCAGCCCATTGATGGCTCAGACCCGTCGCAGCACCGCACCCGCCGGTATGACGGTCACCAGCAAAGCCTACCCCACCGGCAATCAGGGCAATGCCATCCTGATGCTCGACCGCATTCATCCGGTCGAGGCACGCGTAAACGAGCAGATCAGTTACACCATTCGCATTCGCAACCTTACGGGCGGAACGGTCGAAAACGTGACGCTGATGGAAAAGATTCCGGCCGAGTTTGCGGTTAGCAGCATCTCACCAGAACCGACCACCCGTGCCGGCAGCGATGCGATTTGGACGGTCGGAAACATCGGCCCGCGCCAGGAAAAGACCGTGCAGATTACGGGTTCGGCCGCAGCCGTAGGGATGATTCCTTCCTGTGCGACGGTCACGTTCAGCACCGAGTTCTGCTCGAGCATTCGCATTGTTGAGCCGCAAATCGCACTCGTGAAGCAAGCCCCCGACACAGTCATGTTGTGCGACCCGATTCCATACAAGCTAATCGTTAGCAACACCGGTTCCGGTGCCGCTCAAAATGTCGTGATCGAAGACCAATTGCCGCCGGGCATCACCACTGCCGACGGCAAGCGTTCGGTCGTTATGAACGCCGGCACTTTGCCGAGCGGACAGTCGCGTGAGTTTGCCTTTAGCGTTCGTGCTGCCGACGTCGGTACGTACACCAACACCGCCGTCGCCACCGAAGCGGGCGGTCAACGCGCCGACGCATCTGCAACGACGCGCGTGGTGAAGCCGATTCTCACCGTCAGCAAGACCTGCCCGTCGCTGCGTTATCTCGGTCGCCCGGCGCAGTTTGATATCACGGTTCGCAACGATGGCGATGCCGAAGCTCGTAACGTCATGCTGACCGACCGAATCCCAGCGGGTTTGCGCTTCCTACGTGCCAGCGATGGCGGCCAGATGTCGGCCGGTCTCGTAAACTGGAACGTCGGCACGCTTCAGCCCGGCGACTCGCGTACGGTCACGGTCGACGTCAATTGCACGACGATCGGTTCGCATCGCAATACGGTCGTTGCTAAGAGTTACTGTGCCGAAGCCAGTGCCGAATGCACGCTCGAAGTTCGCGGTGTGCCCGCCTTGCTGCTCGAATGTATTGACGTGGAAGACCCGATCGAAGTCGGCAAGCAGATCACGTACATCATCACCGTGTTGAATCAGGGTACGTCGGACGGCACCAATATCGTGATCGAAGCCACGCTGCCGGGTGAAGAAACGTTTGTCGCCGCAGACGGTCCCGTCAGCCACCGCAACAACGGTCAGGTCATTCGCTTCGAGCCGCTGCCGTCGCTGGCACCGAAGGCGTCGGTCAAGTATCGCGTCGTAGCCACCGGCGTGGGCGTGGGTGACGTTCGCTTTTCGCTGCAAATGACGAGCGATCAGTTGACGTCGCCGGTGAACGAAACCGAATCGACCAACATCTACTAAATCACGGCTCAACCGAGCCTGAGACCCATCCGAGCCGCCGCATCGATGAAAAATCGGTGCGGCGGCTTTTTTTTGTTTTAGCCCTCCTCGGACCACTTGGAGCACGCAAAATCTGCCTCAATTGTCCGCCATCTTCGATTCAGATAGCATTTAGAAAACCCCTCTATGATGCGTGCACCGCATTCATCAGAAAGGAATCCGTATGCATAAGTATTTGAGCTCGATGTTGTGTCTGGCGGTGATCGCCGCCCTGCCAGGCTGTGGCGACGATGACGACCGCCGCGTCCGGCATCGCCACGACGACCGCCGTTACTACGAGCGCGATGACGACTACGACGATGATGATTACGAATACGATGACGACGACTTCGAGTACGACGACGATGACTACGAAGATGTTGTGATCGAACGCCGCCACGTTTGCACCGATGCGTGCTTCAACCATTACTACAATGGCAATCGCGTCGTCGTGATTCGCGGCCACCGCCACGGTCCCAATTGTGGCCACCGCTTCAACGGACGGTATTGGATTCGCGGAAAACGCGTGCGTCGCGGCAACGTGCGACACGTTTGCACGCGCAATTGCAACAACCACGTGTATCAAGGCGGCCGCCTGATCACGGTTCGTGGCCACCAGCACAACCGTCGCTGCGGTCACGTTTGGAATGGCACGTATTGGGTGGTGGGAGCCCGTGGGGGGCGTGGCGGAACCACGGTGATTCGTAAGCGACCGACACATGTTTGCTCGCGAAACTGCCGCAACCACTTGTTCGACGGCAGCCGTGTGATCACGATCGATAACCATCGCCACGGTCGCAACTGCGGTCATGCGTGGGACGGTACGTACTGGATCGTCGATCGCGGCACCAAGGTTTACGACAAGCGATCGCGCCGCCGCTAACGGTTGCGTGTTTCGATAAGTTTGTTCATCATCCTCGCGGATTAATTCATGGTTTGTGGTCGCGCCACACTAGCGAGACCCGATGTAAGAGGCCTTCAGAATGACACGACGATTCCGAACTCTGTTTTCACTAACGCTCTGCAGCCTGACCGTCATGTGTATGGGCGGCAATTGCAATATCGATCTCGATGACCTGCTCGACAGCCTCGAAGATATCGAAATCACGATCAACAACACGGTGAACGAAGTGCAGGTCATCGATACGACGGCACCCGGCGCAACACTTCCGGGCGGATTCGACGACACCGGCGATACGATCATCATCGCCGAGAATGCGACGGTCATTACCGACCCGTCCACGCAGTTGGTGATCGAAGAGCTGCCGGATATCACACTGCTCGGTATCGAGAACATCACCGGCTTCGACATCTTCATTCAGTATCTCGTTGATGGTGAACTACAAGGCGTGTTGGTCTTCGATGGCGAAACGCTGCTGATCGAATATCCGTGCCTCTTCGATATCGAACTGGTATCCGAAGACGACTTTGACCCGTTCACCGGCGATCTCGTCGATTCGTTCGATCTGACGGGTATCTTCTTCGAAAACCCGCTCGATTTTGAATGTGGCGATGCGCTGATCATCACGGTCGATCCGGTTGAGATTCAGGCGTCGGTGGAATTGATCGACCTCGCCTAAGTTCGATTTAACAACTGCTTTACAACCAAGCCCGTCGAGTCGCGACGCAACGTCGTCGCACCCGACGGGCTTTTTTCATCACCCGTGCCTGCCTGCCTTCATCAATCTCGACGAATTCGTCTTTCGCTTCACGTCATCTCGGCGTTCGTTTTGAACCTCGGCGTCGGTTGTTCTGCGCGCAACTCGCTACGGCCAGATGTGAAGATTCCGGAGCGATCGGCCGTTATCTTTTTTGTCGACGGGCTCAACATCGAGAGTCTTGAACAACTCGCGAATGCTGGGAGATTGCCGACGCTAAAGCGCTACTTCGTCGACGACGGTGTTCGATTTACCAATGCATATAGCTGCACCCCATCGGATACCTACCCGAATGCAGTGTCGCTACTTACGGGGCAAGTGCCGGGCAATCATGGTGTCGTGGGGAATGTTTGGTTTGACAGCAGCTTGCCCGCTCATGCCGATTACACCAAGGCACTAAGCTATCGCGACGTCAATTATCACGTGCAGGTACCGACGATCTATGGGTTGATTCGACCGTTGCGATCCGTCAGCATGCAATGCGCCGCGTCGCGCGGTAGCACGGTGGACCATCACGGCGGTATTGTCGAAGGCTTGCAATGGGTCAGCGGCAACTTCTCGGCGATCGATTCGTTCTCTAGCCGCGGCGTACATAATGCGATTGCGGTCGCTAATAGATGGCGTGAATGGCCTGCCCTGCAAATGTATTACTTCCCGGCCGTCGACAAGTACGGTCACGAATTCGGACCGCAATCGCGCGAATACGAACACGCCATCGAACATGTCGATCGCTGTATCGGTCGAGTGCTCGCGAAATTCAATCAACTTGGAATAACCGAGAACACGCTCTTCGTGCTCGTGTCCGACCATGCACAGATGCTTACGCCCGAAGCACAGCAATTCGAGCCGATGCATGAATTGTTCTCTCACTATGGCAATCGGCTTGCTGTAAATTATCCGCTCAATGGCACCTCGCAGCATCGATATAAGAAGTTGCGCGACAGAGACGTTATCGCCGTTCCGTTTCGACGTCGTTTGGAATTGCACGTGCGCGGTAAGGCGGGTTGGAGCGAGCCAGCGAATGGTGCGACTGTCGCACGCGTCGCCGATGAAGTCATGAGTGTGTTGCGCGAGTCGGCTGCGACGAAAGATGGTTGGCCTGCATATCTTGAAATGATAATCACGCGTGCGGATGACGGCGTCGCCATTCGCGGGATTCAACTGCGCATTCTCACATCTAAGGGTGTGCACCTGATCGACGCAAATCAAACCGATGCCGACTGGTTTGGCAAAAACGAATACCCACCTGGCACATTGGATGAGCTGCGTGCTCTCATGCAACACCGTCGTGCCGGTGATATTCAACTGTTCGCAGCGCCCGGCTTTGCAATGTTAAAAGGCGAACCCGGTGGCCACGGCGGCCTTAGCCCGGAGGAGCGCCATATCCCGTTGATCTTTAGTGCGAACGCGTTATCGCCAAAGCATGTTGATATGCCGGTGCGTATCGTGGACGTGATGCCGACAATTATGGAATGGTTGGGATGTCGCGATCGCATGCCGACAGGGCTGGATGGACGCAGCTTGATGCCATGTTTGCGATGGTTAAACAGTCGCGACGTTGATGAAAACGAGCCCGGTCCGACAAAAAGTAACCGTGATGCTAGGCCAATTCACGAGTAACTTCGTTCTGGATGACTTATTTGCTATTAGCCGATACCAAGCGTCGCCGTTGCTCGCGGAATTGAACTGCTCAATTTAACTGCCAACAATCGCAAATCTGAGACAACCTACCCTGCAATCAGCTCAGCAATCTGAACGGCGTTCAGCGCCGCACCTTTGCGAATCTGGTCGCCGCAGACAAATAGGTCGAGCCCGCGTTCGTCGTCGCGGCTGATGTCGCGCCGAATGCGGCCAACCAAACAATCGTCTTTACCGCTGGCATCGATCGGCATCGGAAAATAATTCTTCACGCGATCGTCAACGACTTTCACGCCGGGGGCCGACGACAATATCTCCCGCGCGCGATCGGCCGTCATCGGTGCGGACAATTCCAAATTGATCGACTCGCTATGCGCTCGCGGCACCGGCACGCGCACGCAGGTCGCCGTGATTTTGATGTTCGGATCACCGAAGATCTTCCGCGTCTCTTTGATCATCTTCACTTCTTCGATGTTGTAACCATCCTCGTCGATGTCGCTGTTATGGCTGAACAGGTTAAACGCCGACTGCACCGGAAAAACCGTCGGCGTGGCCGCTTTGCCCGCGAGGATGTCCGCCGTTTGGGTTTCCAACTCGATCATCGCTTGCTGCCCCGCCCCGCTGGCGGCCTGATACGTGCTAACCACGATGCGTTCGACGGGCACAACCTGATGCAGCGGCCACACGACCATGTTCATGATGATTGTCGAACAGTTCGGGTTGGCGATGATGGGTGCGTCGCCGATTGCTTGCGGATTTACTTCGGGAATAACGAGCGGCACGCCGTCCGTCATGCGAAAGGCAGAGCTGTTATCGACCACACGTGCGCCGGCATCGATTGCGACTTGCGCCCATTGTTTACTCGTCGAACCGCCAGCGCTAAACAATGCAATGTCAATTCCGCTGAAGGCATCGGCCGATACTTCTTGCACCGTCAGCGAGTCGTTACCGTACGCCATCGTCTTACCGGCAGAGCGCGCCGATGCGAGCAGCCGAATGTTCGCGGCAGGAACGTCGCGTTCGGCAAGCAGGCGTAGAAATTCCTGACCGACGGCGCCAGTCGCGCCCAGAATAGCGATCTTCGTTGATTGCATAGCGTTGTCTCAATCCCCACTGAGTTCTTCAACGAGTTTAGCGGAAAGATTCGGCGCGTGGCAGCCGTCACCGACCGGTAAGTCTGCACGAACCGTTAAAACTGAAAATAGATGAACGGATTACCGAACTCGGGGCAATAAATCAGGATGATGAGCAGCCATGCCGCATATGTTGGGCCGGCGATCAACGCCGGTAACCGGATGGCCGGATAACCGCGGCGCCGCCATTCTTCGTACAGGTGAAACGCCGCGACCAGGCCGAGCAACAACACCATCGGCAGCTTGTTCAGCAGCCAGTGTGGTTGCGCGGGCGTAGCAGGCACGAAAAGATGCGTCACGATGTACACCGCCCGCTCTAATGCGACCGTCGTCGGTTCCATCATGCCGTAGCTGTCGAGATGCGGCTGACAGCGGAAGAATACCCACGCGATGTTGACGACGAGAAACGTGACGGCCCAGCAAACGGCGATGCTGGCTCCGCGAGAGACGAACCCGCCTGCTCCTTGCGGAAGCACTGGCGGCAATTGAACATGCTCGCGCATCCAGAGATAACACTTGTGCACAACCAACGCCGCGCCGTGGATTGCCCCCCATACGACAAACGTCCAACTCGCACCGTGCCATAGGCCGCCGAGCAGCATCGTGATCATTAAGTTGCGTGCCGTTTGCAAGCGTCCGCCGTGGGAGCCGCCGAGCGGAATGTATAAGTAATCGCGCAACCACGTAGACAACGAAATATGCCACCGTCGCCAGAAGCCCGTCAGGCTAATCGCGAGATACGGGCTGGCGAAGTTGATGCACAAATCGAATCCAAGCAAACGGGCAAAGCCGATCGCCATATCCGAATAGCCGGAAAAATCGCCGTATATCTGCCCCGCGTAGCAAAGCATGCCGAGCCACAAATCGCGCGTTGAAAAGATGCCGGGATTGTTGAAGACGGAATCGGCCGTGACCGCCAAGTTGTCGGCGATCAGCACTTTCTTCGTCAGGCCGATCAGAATCAGCATCATCGCACTATCGAACTTCTTCCAGTCAAAGCGCTTTTCATCTTGCAACTGCGGCAGAAACTCGCGTGCTTTCACGATGGGGCCGGCTACTAGCTGTGGGAAGAACGCGACGAACAACGCAAACCGAAGAAGCGATGGCTCGGGCTCGATGCGACCGCGATAAATATCGATTGTGTAGCTGAGCGTTTGAAAGGTATAGAAGCTGATGCCGACAGGCAGAATCAGACCGAGCGTGCTGTAATTCGCTTGAAAGCCTGCGGCTTCGACCAGAGCGCCGAACGAGCCAATAAAAAAGTCAGCGTACTTAAAAACCGCCAGCACGCCCAAGTTGCCGATCAGGCTAACGATCAACCAACCTCGCCGCGCCTGCAAGCTACCGGCACGCGCCAATTGCCGTCCGACCGTAAAATCCAAGAGCGTCGAGCCGACGATCAGCGTTAGCAGCCACGGGTTCCACGACATGTAGAACGCGTAGCTGGCGAGTAGCAGCAATCCGTGGCGCGCGGTCTTTCCGCGCAGCGACCAATACGCGGCAAACACCACTGCGAAAAAGCCAGCAAACGGCAGCGAGCTAAAGTTCATTCGCCAGCCTCATCCTCAGTAAGCCGACCCGCCAAATGCGGCCCCGGAATCTCGATCAGCCCCAAACGAATAACGTGTCGCGCCGCGCGTTCGCTAATGCGCTCCGCCAGTGGCAATGCCACGTGCGTATCGTCCACAAAGTCGGCATCCGTTCTCGGCAACGCTTCCATCGAGGCATCCAGAAATGGCACGCCGTGCCGATCCGCAATCGCGGCGATCGTTTCGATCAGCATCGGCTCGCGCCCGCGCCATACGTCCTCGGTCCGCGGGCTGTTGGGTAGGTAACACACGATCACTCGCTTACCCGTTGCGTTTAACTCGGCCAGCAAATCGTCAAACTGGCGCACGGCCTCATCATCCTCTGAATACGCCGGCACCGGCGGAGGTCGCAAGTAATCCGCCCCCCATACATCGAGCAGCTCGGGCAGCGTGCGGCGGGAATCACTAATGCGCCACGGGTGATCGAAACCGTCGTCGGGTAAATCGCGTTCCTTCAGTTCGCGCCGTTCGCGCGCCAGTTGCGCATGCTTGGGAACCATCGGATGCAGCACGGTTTCATTGAGCCACATACGCATGCGATCGGATTCGCTCCACAGCGCCAGCCGCCCCATGACCTGATAGCTCAGGTAGTAGTCGATTACCTCGTTCGACCATTCGTAGCGCAAGCTGTAATCGACCAGATCGGTGAAATCGAACAATTGGCACGCCGCAAGGATCGGCAGCACATCCGATCGAAGGGCGCGCGCGTTGACACCGATCACGATGAGATCGGGTTCGATTTGCCGCAGTGCGCGGCGCGCGACGGATTGCCACTCGGGCAGGGATGACGCGGAGATGCCCAGATTGAATGTCGGGCAGCCGGTCGCGCGCTCGAATACCTCCGGCGATAAGCCGAGGTGCGTACGCGACGAACCGAGCAAAAGAATCTTCGGCGGCGGATTAGCGGTGGCAAGGCGGTCGAACTTGTTCTCGACATTGTCGATGTTGTACGCATCGAGCGTTGCCGTATGACGGCGCACCGTCCATTCGACGACCAAAAGGAACACGCATGCAGAAATTAGGATGGTTAACCTTCGTACCACGCCTATATATCGGATAGTTACGCGATATCGGTTGGGGGGTACGTATCGTGCAATGCCAGATTTGCCGCACCAGATCAATTGCAGGTTGCAGCAAAAGCCCCCGCTCTCGCAATTGGTGGCTGAACCGGCGAACTATTGACCGTGGCTTTAACCAATAGCCAGACGAATACCGATCCGAGCCATTTCACTCCAGTTTATCGTCGCAGAAGTCCTTCTCAGCCCCGGAGGGGCGCAGGCTGAGAGCCATGGATGAAGCGGCGCTAGCCGCGCAATCCATGGTTCATTTTGTGTCGCGCGTTAAACCGCGGTAGCGGTGCAGGTTACCTACGCCCCTCGCCGGGGCTTAATGGTCTCGCGTTCGATGCCCCCGGATTGCGCTCCGACCGCTAACGCGGTCTACGCTTCATCCGGGGCTGTCAACCTGCAGCCCTGCCGGGCATTCAGATAGAAAAGATCTACCTTTTTGGGCGCTGTGTAAGGCTACCTTCAAATGAAAAACGCGCGATTAGCCGGTGCCATGGAAAGATCGGCGCTGACCATTGTCACGTGGTCAAAGTGAGGGTTCCAATTGTCAAAGTCGAGATCGTGACTCGATCGAACACGCTCTATACCCACCGCCCCACATCAACCCGGCAACTCAATCCCGTCCGGCAAATTCGGCGCGGGCAATGTGGGCAGTTTGGTCCATCGATCGAGCAAGGCCGCAACATCGGCGCGCGTAACGGCAGATTTGTCGACCAAGTCCTGTGCGTCGATCAATTCGCTAAGCTTGGCGCGCGTGAAGCCGTCAATGCGACGCGTCGTGTCGGCATCGATGTCATCCGTCGGCGCGACGGACGCACCGCCGAGAAAATTGCCGACGGCCGTTACCTCACGCTCAAACGCCAACTTGCCTTGAAATGTCGAGACGTCGTTCAATGCAGACGCCAATGCGACCGCGATGGGCGTTTTGATGTCCTGCCCCGGCTCCGTCGGATGCAACAACAATTCGCGACCGTGCGTGTCGAGCCAGATCAGGAGCGACTCAACCGCTTGAGCGCGACGCAACGGATCGTGGGAACTGGTGATGATATCGCTGAGGCAGCTCGCGACGGTCTCATCGCCAATCCGACGCAGCGCGGCCATCGCCGTAATCGCCGTCGGCGCGGCTTCGTCGCGCGCGGCGTTGGCAATCATCTGGGTCGCCGCCGTCTGACTGCGAAACGCCAAATCGAGTGCCGCCGTTTCGCGCACCTCGGCATCTTCATCGCGCAGCAGCGATCGGTAAGCGCTCGCACTGTCCGTCACCGGCATGCCCGCCAAAACGGCGAGCAACATCTGTCGAACTTCGCGGTCGTCTTCGTGGGCGAGACCGAACAGCACGTCATGCCCTTGCGACCCCTGATCGGCGATGCGCGCGATGCACTCGGCCTTGTCCTCAGTCGTCGCGGCACTTGCCAATTGAATGCCCCACCAATGAGCGCGCAGCCGATGCCGCTGCCACACGACGCCCGCGAACATCAAGAACATCAGCGCTAAAACGAAAATGAAGCCGCGCTGACCGGATCGGCGCGGCGCATCGGCAGTCGGTGCTGTGGTGTTGGTGGACATAGAGGCGATTAGCGTTGGACGGTGATTGAAACACGCGACGATTCGAATAAAAAGCTAGACGCTGCGCGGGCTATTAGCCAGCGCCACAGCCTCGCAGGGGATACACGCCGGTCTCACTTCATCATCTATTCGCGACCGTAGTGGCGCAGCTTCCATTGTCGCCGCGCTTCTTTGGCCGTCAGCTTGTCCGAAACCGCACGTTCGATTTCACGCCAGCGGGCTTTCCAATGTTGATCGCTGTGGCCAAACGCCGTGAGGTACCGACTGAGGAATCGCAGATAGTCGGTTCGCGTCCAACCCGGGTTGCCGATCACGCTTGCAGCCAATCGAACCAGCGCGCGTTCGCGATCTTTCTGATTGGTGCGACCGACGTAGCGAATGCCGTCCATATCAACCAGCGTCAGTTGCGGTCGCCCCTCGTACGGCGCATCCCAACGAATCAAAATATTCTGCGCTTTGAAATCGCGATGGCTAAATCCGCGATCGTGAAACAGTCGATGCAGCGCAACCATCGATTCGATCAATTCATTGATCACACGCAATCGCTCGGTGCCGGAAAGCTGCGCGATGCGGTCGCGCAGGAAGATTTCCAGATCGGTCGCACCTTCGACGAAGTCGGTCAGCAAAATCGACTCGGTTCGGAAAAATCGCATTCGATATTGCTCGACAACGGCCAACGGCTGGGCGACTGGCAAATCGCGATTGAGCAGCATGTTGGCCATCTTCCACGCGCGCAAGTTGCGCGAGCGGCCAAAGATAAACCCGATGCGCTTCCAAATGTTGCGCGGCAGCGATCGCTTCACCACGATACGCGGCGACTCACCATTCACCGGTAGATGCGTGGCGCTAACCGTCGCTGTATGCGAGTTCTTCAAGATCGTTGCACGATCCGGATGGACCCACGCGAGCGGTTCTTTCAGCCAACGATCCCACTGACTGCGTTTGTACTCAAACCGTGCGGCAACAGCCGTTGGCGACGGATGCTTGCTGCGCAAAAGCGCGTGACCGCGCCAACCGGGCGCGGGGCGAATACGCGTGAAGTAACGGCTATTCCGCCTCGTGCGACGGTCGCGCTTGGCCCACAGGGCATCGGCATGTCGAATCGCGCGCTCGTCGAGCCGGCGCACCAATTCGCGCCAATCGAGATTGATATCCCGCGCGAAGGGGCTCGCATTTCGAAACGCCGCGCGATATTCGAGATACGCCTTCATAAAGCGGCAGCGCATCGTGAGATTCGCATGCCGACGGAACCATTGATTGAGTTGCGCCAAGTTTGCAACGGCGGCCGAGCGCGACACAACCGCGCCGGTGATCACGTCGTGCAAATCGACGAATAACGATTCGCCCCGATTCTCTCCACGACGCACCAAGATGTTGCCCGGGTGCATATCGCCATGATGAAAACCGCATTGATGCGCACGAGCGATAAGTCGCGCTAAAGAATCCGCAAGGTCCCGCTCTTCTGCCCGTCGCCCACGAATCTCCAACCAAAATTCATTGAGCGGCACAACATCGGGCACGGCGTCTGTAATCAACAACGACGGTCCACCCACGCCGCGGAAGCCCTTGAGCGCCGTTGCGACAGGTAAGACGGTAGCAATGCCGTACGCCGCCGCGTATAGCCCAACGTTCCATTCGAGCATGGCCGTCGAGCCGCGCAGCAAGACCTTGGTTCTGCCGATCAGATCGTTCGGGTGATAAAGCTTGGCGAAATACGCATGACCATCGAGATCGACGCGCCATACATCGCGGCGGCTGTTCCGCTTGACGAGCGTGGCCTGCTCGGCCGTCACCAAATTCAGCCAATCGATTGGATGGACGCGCAGAAAATCCGCATGGTCGGCCGCCACCCGCCAGTGGTATTCACCATCGACAAATTCGACCACCGACGCCGGAGCGGTATTGCGCAACACGGCGCGCATGGCAACAGTACGTGCTGTCACGGCACTTTCACCTGTGAGCCCGATCTTCTGTTGCGAGGCGGGTTGAGACGATGCGGTAGGCGTCTCGAGCAGCGAGGGGGTGCGAGATGTTCTCTCTTGCGAATTGATGATAGACCTCGGTCACATCCTGTTCAAGCGAGGCGACAACGCCCGTCCGTAGCAACTGTGGAATATATCGGAATTTAGGACGATAGGCACCCTAAAAGTGCCCCACCCCTATTTGAAACGTCAAAAAGTCGAAATGTTGAAACGTCGAAATTTTGCCCCACCCAAAGCCGGGACGTGCCCGCAGCTCGACCGAAATCATGAGAAAGACTATTTAGCTCGCTTCTTCAGATAGGCATCGATATACGGCTGCAAGTCACCATCCAGCACCTTCTGCGGGTTGCCCGTTTCCACGCCGGTCCGCAGGTCTTTCACACGGGGGTCGTCCAGCACGTAGTTGCGGATTTGGTTGCCCCAAGCGATCTCGCCTTTGGCGCTGTAGAGACTGGCCATTTCCTGGTCGCGTTTGGCCTGTTCGAGCTGCTCCAGCTTCGAGACAAGAATGCTCATCGCCTGTCGCTTGTTTTGCGCTTGACTGCGCTCGTTAACACATTCGACGACCAAATTCGTCGGAATGTGCCGAATCCGCACGGCGGTGGCGACCTTATTTACGTTCTGGCCACCCGCACCACTGCTGCGGCAAAAGGCCGTCACGTCGATGTCCTTCTCCGGCAGTTCGATCTTGCTTTCGGGGAAGACCGGCGTGACGTCGACGGCTGCGAAACTGGTTTGCCGCTTGCCCTGGGCGTTGAACGGACTGATGCGAACCAGCCGGTGAACGCCCACCTCAGTACTGAGATAGCCGTATGCATACGGGCCCTTCACCAGCAAGTTGACCGATTGGATGCCGGCTTCTTCGCCGTCTTTGCGGGCCAACTCTTCGATTTTGAAGCCCTTGTTTTCGAAATACCGCAGGTACATCCGCAGCAGCATATCGGCCCAGTCGCACGCCTCGGTCCCGCCGGCCCCCGCCTGAATCGAGAAAAAGCAGTCGCGGTTGTCGTTGTTGCCCGAGAGCAACGCCAACAGCGAAACGCGTTCCATCTCGTCGGCAATGGCCAGTCGCTCCTGATCGGCTTCGGCACGGGCACCCTCGTCGTCTTCGGCGTCGGCCAACTCGGTGAGTACCTGCAAATCTTCGACCCGCGAAATCGTGGCTTCGATCGGTTCGACGATGGCCTTGAGGCCTTTCAGGCGCGCAACCACATCCTGAGCGTCGGGTTTATCCCAAAAATCCGGCTCACCCATCTTCTTTTCGATGTCGTCTAGCTGAGACTGTTTCGTCGGCAGGTCAAAGAGAGTCCCGAATCGAATGAATGCGATCCGAAAGCTCGTTAATCGTCGGTGTGCCATCCGGCATGGGCATAATGCAGGTCTCCTCCGCGTCGTTGCTAATCAAGTCTAAGTGGCCGATTCGCCCGTGACAATTCGCCGCCGGGCTCTAAGGTATGGATATGGAGCAGAATCCCCCAACCGACCCGACCACATCACCACGGCAAATCTCGGCGAGTCGCAAGCTCGTTGCGTGGACCGTCCTCATCGCGGCCATCGCGGGCACCGTGGCGTTCAAATACAACGAGCAAACCCTACCCGCCCTGCTGACCGGCCCGATGGTGCAGTTGCCCGCGCCCGACCGCGTCACCATTTTGTGGACGGCCAACGCCCCATTCGAGCAAGCGACGGTCGAAGTGCGGGCGTCGGGCGAGACCGTGGCCGACATTCACAAGGTTCGCCCCGAGAACGGTCGTTATCAACTCGAACTCGATCACCTGCCGCCGGATACGGCGTATCAATACACGATTCAAATCCGCGGTCTATTGTCGCGAGACGCGCTGACCTCCGGGCCGCACACGTTTCGCACGCCGCCAAGTCGTAACGCGAATATTCGTTTTCTAGCCTTCGGCGATTCGGGCGTCGGCAGCAACACGCAAGCGATGCTGGCCGACCGCATGCGCGCCTGCAGCCCGGACTTCATCCTGCACACGGGCGATCTTGTCTATCCGACGGGCGCGCGCGAAGACTATCCCAATACGTTTTACCGACCGTATCAGCGGCTGCTAGCGACGAGTTTTTTCCTGCCCTGCCTCGGCAATCACGACGTTGTCAGCGAGCGTGGTCAACCGATGCTCGACGAATTCTGCCTGCCCCCGAACGGGCCCGAAGGCATACAAACCGAACGCAATTTTTACTTTGATTACGGCCCCGCGCGGTTCGTGGCGATGGATACCAATCTTGCCGAACCCGACGGTGCCATCACGCTCGAAACCATGCAAACGACAGTCGCGGATTGGTTGCGCGATGTGCTAACGAATTGCGATGCCAAATGGAAGTTTGTTTACTTTCACCATCCGTTTTACACAAATAGCGCACACGCGGCCGAAGGATCCGTGCATCTAAAAAAGGCGTTTGTCGAGGTTTTGGAATCGTGTGAAGTCGACATCGTCTTCAACGGCCACAATCACCTGTACGAACGCACCGCACCGTTGTTTCAGGATGAGATCATCGACGAAGCGGAAATCGGCTTGGCCAACCTGCGGCTCACGGGTTCGGCGCTGCGCACGCGCGATCCCTCCAACGACGAAGTGCGACGGAGAATTCTGACGCAGCGCGTGCCCATCGAGCGCCGCCCCAAAAGCGCCCACGAAAAAGAGCCCGACGATGAGGCCACCGAATCCGTCGAATCGAAAATCGCCCCGCCCAACGGTCGACACGGGGTCGTCTATATCGTGACCGGCGCGGCCGGCGCGCATCGCTATCCCGAAAATCCGAATCCGCCTGCCTACATCCGCACATTTAACGACGCCGTGTTCAGCTTCACCGATATCGAACTGCGACCAGACGTATGCTGGGTGCGGCAGATCGACTCGACCGGCAAGGCCATCGACCGCTTCGTCATTCGCAAAGGGCCCGATTCGGTTACCGCCGTCGATTAACCCCCGCGCTTGCTGCCGACGGCCACAACCGTTACACCAACCGATCTATGCTTCGTCAGCGATTCATATTCGGCATACTCATGATCGTCGCGCTCGTCGGCTTGCTCGCGGGCGATGCAGCGTTGGATGGTGCGCGCCTTAGCGACGCGTGGCGCGACCGCCTCGCGCCGCTCGGCATCGTGACGGTCAATGGCTTCATTAGTTCGCTCGTGATCATGGCGCTGGTAGCGTTCTCGCTCGTCGAGATGCGCCAGTTGTTTCAAGCTGCCGGTGCCAAGGCGTTGAAGGCGTGGCCGACGCTCGTCTGCTTGGCATTGATTGCCGTGCCGTTTGTTGCGGGTAACGGCCCGCAGGCCAACCCGAAGTTGAACGAACTGTTCGACATGAAATGGACGCTGGCCGTCTTCACGGTCGGCTTCATCGGCAGCGGGCTGTTGGTGATTCGCCGGGGCACGGTCGAAGGGGCCGTCGCCGCGTTGGGCACGACTTGCTTCATGCTGGTTTACCTCGGGCTGTTGCCGGCGTTCATGATTCGCCTGCGCGTGTTCGCACCATCGCAAGGCGTGTGGCTGCTGCTTTACTTCGTCGCGTCGGTGAAGATTTGCGACATCGGGGCGCTGTTTACCGGCATGGCGTTTGGCAAGCACAAGCTGATCCCCTGGCTGAGCCCCGGCAAAACGATCGAAGGCTTTTTCGGCGGCATCGCGGCGTCGGTATTGGTCGCCTGTTTGCCGGCCCTCTACGCGGGCTACATCGCCGAAACGCTGCCCGACTGGGCGACGATCTTTCCCACGCTGCCGATGGCTGCCATCTTTGGGGTGGTGATGGCCGTACTGGGGCAGGCGGGCGATTTGATCGAATCGCTCCTGAAGCGCGACGCCGACGCCAAGGACTCAGGCAGCAAAATCCCGGCGTTTGGCGGCCTGCTCGACGTGCTCGATTCGCTGCTGCCGACGGCTCCCGTCGCGTGGTGGATGCTGGTAAACTGACGACCTAAAGTTTACCAGTCCGAATGCTGGACGCTTGGGAGTAATGCCACCATTTCCGAACTCATCATCACCCTCGACGAAAACGACGAAAAACGCATGCAGCTATTCGGCCCTGCCGACGCGAACCTCAAACGCATTCGCGAAACGCTCGGCGTCAGGATCTATGCGCGCGGTACGTCGCTTAAGCTGGAAGGCGACCCCGAAGCGATCGGCAAGGCCGCCAACGTGATCGAACATCTGCGCGCCAAGCTGTCGCGCGTGCCGCTGCTCAAACGCGACGACGTCAACGACGCCCTCGCCGAAATCGCGACCAAGCTTGCCAAAGACGGCATGCCGACCAACGTGATCCCCGTCTTTCGCAAGTCGGCCATCATCGTGCCCAAGACCGACGGCCAGAAGGAATACGTCGAAGCCATTCGCGATCACGATTTGTGCTTTTGTTTGGGACCGGCGGGTACGGGAAAGACGTATCTCGCCGTGGCGATGGCGCTGTCGTTATTGAAAGCCGGTCGCATTAAGCGGTTGGTTTTGGCGCGCCCTGCCGTTGAAGCCGGTGAAAAACTCGGTTACCTGCCCGGCGACTTGCAAGCGAAGGTCAACCCGTATTTGCGACCATTGTTCGACGCCATGCACGACATGATGGAATACGAACAGATCAATCGCTTCATGGTCAACGATGTGATCGAAGTCGTGCCGCTTGCTTTCATGCGCGGCCGCACGCTTAATAACTCGGTCGTTATTCTCGACGAAGCGCAGAACGCCACCAAGCAGCAGATGCTGATGTTCCTCACGCGGCTCGGTCAGCGCAGCAAGATGGTCGTCACGGGCGACGACAGCCAAGTAGACCTCGAAAGCGGTCGCACCAGCGGCCTCGTCGATGCCGTGCGCCGACTCGAAAACGTCGAGGGCATCGCCGTCTGCCGCCTCGGTAAGATGGACATCGTGCGACACAAGCTCGTCACACGCATCGTGCATGCGTATGGTGAGGCTGGGAAGAGTATTGGGTAAACGCGTAACTAAAGCGTTTGCCGAATCCATCTCGTGTTGCAATCGACTTTCACAGCCCTGCCGGGCTTTCGTTTAACGCTTGGCGTGCCGGTATAATTCCCGCATGGAAGAATCGTCTCACCGACCCGCCGGGTTTTGCCCATATTGCGATTATGCGACGGACCCGGGGAAATGTACGGAATGTGGGCAAGAGGTTACGCAATCCAATATCTGCACGTCACCGTCGCGGCAACGGATTAAACGCGCTATCCGGCGAGCATGTAAAACCCTACTAATCGCTGCCGTGGTTCTTGGTGGTATGGCTTACGGCATTTATCACGAGACACGGCCGAATCGGATCGTGCGGTATTATTCGACCGACTACTTGCTGGAAGTCACGAACTCCAAACAGGATAGCTTGAGCGATTTTGAACTGATTCGCCGGTATTCGGCAGGTAAAATAGACGAATATGAAGCGACATTGATGGTTAAGAGCTACATTATGGAGGATCGGATGCCGCTTTTCATTCGCACTCCTCATCCATACACCAGCGTTTTCGAGTCAGGCGGCAGTTGGTCATGCGAGCAATATTCAGAATCCAAACGCGATCAAGGACTGTATCCCTACCCCTTTAATTTGCTAAAGAGGGACTATGAGTATGTCATTTATGTAAACGATGTACCTCGGTCAACGGTTTCAGGCGATGGATATCCAAGAAAACAGATTGCTGGCGCAATCAGGGGACTGATACCGGGCGACTATTGCATCAAACTAGAATGTACAACTTCGTTTCAAAAATTTAGGGACCAACATTACATAAAATGGGGGTTACCGATTCCCCCCGTCGTCCCGCAACCGGTGACGATTGAAACAGTATCTCAACTGGTCATTGAAGAAACAGGCCCTGAGGCGTTTGTGCATGCCGCATTTGACGATGGCCAATTGTTTCAGGAATGGCTGGACAACTGGTTTGATATCCATGGTCACTTTGTTTGCTTAGATATCTATCGGTACGTTGCAACGCCGCTTGCCGGCCAGTTTCAGATCTTCATGATCGGTACCGACGACGACCCGATATGCTCGTTTCGCATTCCACATGACAGAGAGCGCATCGCGAATATTGTAGATCAGTATCTAAGCGAAGACCTTGTTTACCGAGTGAGATATACACCGTCAGCCGCGCTTGCATTCGACGCGGGCTATCAAGACTACTTCAACGGCGTCATCGAATGGCATAACATCAAAATCGAAAACGGCATGCCCGTATTCGGCAAACCCGACGTAATTCGACCGTATGACACGGACGAATTCGATGTCGAATCGATGCTGTCAAAAAGCGAAGATTGACGGTAGGCGACAGCGCCATGGGGAATCGGAGGCGCTGCTATCAGGTGGGAGCAAATCTAAATTCTACAACCGGCGCGTAATGCGACCGCGCGTGAGGTCGTATGGACTCAGCTCCACGCGTACGCGGTCGCCGGGCAGGATGCGGATAAAGTGCTTGCGCAGGCGACCGGAGATATGGCCTAGCACCTGGTGCTTCTTGCCTTCGTGATCGAACTCCAACCGAAACATCGTGTTCGGCAGGGCCTGAATCACGTCGGCTTCAACTTCAATGGCGTCTGGGTTGGCCATAAACAATCGGTCCTCAAACAAAAACTCCAGCGGCAAACGACCGCCGCGACTTACGTAAATGATAGCCCAGCGGGGCTTTTTCACAAGGTGCGACGCCTCGAGCACCATCCGGCGGCAGTCTCGCGCCCGGACATCCGCCATGCGCGGCGCGCGGTCGATTGGCCGCCCAAATCGTGCCAAATAGCGAACAACAGCCGTCGCATGCATCAACCCATGCCGCTTTAACCTCGTTGACAGGCCACGTAGCGCGACGTACCGTCAAACCCAATCCTCGGCGGTCGTTCTCGTACCGCCGCCAGTCGAACCGTGCATCTGCCAAGGAGGAACGCGATGCCGCACGCCTTGTTTCGTCGCCGCCGTCCTGAACTCGTCGCCCTGTTGTTGCTGCTGATCGCCGCGCCGGGTTGCAGTTCGTTTATCGTGGGAACCTGGAAGGCCGAGCCGATTCCGGAAGATCTCGATTTCTACATCATCTCGGCAGAGTTCAAAGACAACGGCGACTTCCAAGCCGTGGCCCGCACGACCGACGGCAAAACCCAGAACATGCGCGGTAAATACGATTTCAGCGGATCGACGCTGACGCTTTCGCGCCCTGGCGCCGCCGACCGAAAGTACGGCGCGATTTATTACGTGACGGGCGAGATGAGCATCTCCGGCGACGGCGGTAAGCAGACGTTGAAGAAGCAGTAGTACTCCATCCACGTTTATTGCGTGGGTTCTTAAACTTTGCGCTCCAGTTAAACCCTCACCCCAGCCCTCTCCCTGCGAGGGAGAGGGAGTAGACGCCGCCCGCCTAAACTGACACGGCACTTCTCGACAATGCTTCTCGATCCCCTTACTGCCTCTCGAACCCGTTACCGCATCTCGATCCCGTTAGGGATCACGTGAAAATAGCCCCCCGTTTCAACGGGGGGGGTAGCGTATCGAAAATCAATTCTGCGTCCCGACAGAGACAGAATGAACCGGCGTCATTCGCGCCGTCCGTACAGGACGGCAAGGATTCAACGTGCAAACAAAAACCCACCCTTGAAAAAGGGCGGGCTATTTTCTTTCAGTCCCTATCGGGACGAATTCATTTGTCCTAACAACGATGCGGCGTTATTAAGAAATTTAGGCAGATTCGATAAACACGAATCGATTGGTATCCACACCGGAATGCCAGCCGCGGCGTTTCCTTAACCTGAAATTGAGGGAAACGAAATCGAAGGCGACCTCTTTTCAAATTGTGCCAAATGATCGCAACTTAGTCGTCATCCGACGGCGAACCGATTCGTGCGCGGCGTTCGCGGTTGCCTTCGCACTCGAGGCAGCGCAGCGCGAACGGCAGAAACTCAAGCCGCTTTTTGGGGATCGGCTTTTCGCATTCGACGCAGATGCCGTAGCTGTCTTCGTCGATGCGCTTGATGGCCTCGTCGATCTTTTCCAACCGAGCGGCTTCGTTGGCCATCAGGCCGAGCGACAGATCGCTTTCCATACCGCCCGATGCCATATCGCTCGGGTCGGCCAAGCCCATCTCTTTATGAGCGAGCTGGTCCTTCTCGGATTGCATCATCGCCACGAGCAACCGGCGTTCGTCGGCCAGCTCGTCGCGAATGGACTTCAAAAACTCCGCATCAAACGCAGGCTTGCGCGGCTTCTTCTTTTTTGGCTCGGCCGGTGGCGTAGCTTCAGCAGCGCTTGCCTTCGTGCTCGTCGTCTTCTTCTTGGTCGTGCTCTTTTTCGTCGTCGTTTTCTTCTTCTTACTCGTGGTGGCGGAACTCTTCACCGTGCCTGCTTTCTTTTTCTTCGAGCCGCCGGTGGATGACTTCTTTCCTGCGGCGGTGGATGTGCTGGTTTTCGATGCGGCCTTTTTCTTAGTCGTCGCCTTCTTTTTAGACGTGGACGAACTGGCTTTCTTCTTCGTCGTTGTCTTCTTCTTACCGGCGGTCGTTTTTTTCTTTGCGGCCATATTGCACCATGGTTGGTGGGATCGTTTGTTCGGGCGATGCTCGCCCTTTCCAAAATCGCGACCAAACTAGTAGCTTAGCGCCACAAGTCAAGGCAAAATCGGCAATCTCCGACGAGTTTCATCACAAAAAAACGCCCGAGAGCCATCATAGGCACCCGGGCGTGAGGATTCCGTTAGACCTGCTGCAGGCCCGCGTAAGCCAATTAGCGTTTCTTCTTTTTGCCGGTCTTCTTGGCTTTTTTCTTCGTGGTCTTCTTCTTGGTGCCGGTGGTGCCGAGGATCGAATCCTTGGCGGCCTTGGCGACGCGGAACTTCACGACCTTCTTGGCCGGAATCTTGATCGACTCACCCGTGGCCGGGTTGCGCCCCATGCGTGCCTTACGATTCTGCAGCACCAACTTGCCCAGACCGGGCAGCGTGAAGCCGTTCTTGGCTTCCTTGTAGGCGGTCTCGCAGAGGCAGTCCATAAAGTCCACCACTTGCTGACGCGTCATGTCGTTCTTCTCGGCCAGATGGCGCATCAATGCCGTCTTGCTCATTGCTTTGGCCATGTTGTCTCCTTCACTGAATACTTGAAACCGTTTATTTGGGCGCTTTGTTCGCCGCCAATGCAGCGAAACTGCGGGGAAAATAGCGTGTTTGTTTGAATGAGGCAACGCCTTTTTTTCCGAGATCCGACAAAGAAGCCCTATTCACAAGGTTTTTTAGCAGGGGGCGCTGTTTCGAGGCCTATTTTCAAGGGTTTTTGATAGGTGCAGCCGCATCGCGCCAACCGTCTCCGCCACAACTGCCGCGTCTCCGTCGCTTGCTTATACTAGCGCCGCGCGGGTAGATACTGGCCGAATATAGCGCAACATCGCAGCCCCCACCCGGCAGTGAACCCGCGCTCGCAAAGGATTTTACATGACCGCAATGACGCAACTTGATATTCCAGGGCACGCAATCCGCAGCGGAAAAGTCCGCGATATGATCGATTTGGGCTCGACCATGTTGATCGTCGCGACCGACCGCGTCAGCGCGTTTGACTGTGTGCTGCCGACGCCGATCCCGCGCAAGGGCCACATCCTCACGGCGCTGTCGGCGTTTTGGTTCGACCGCCTCGCCGATATCACGCCCACGCATTACATGAGCGTGATCGATCAGACCGCCCCACCCGGGCTGGAGGATCACGTCGATCAACTGCGCGGCCGCGCCATGCTCTGTCGCAAGGCCGAGGTCATTCCCATCGAATGCGTGGTGCGCGGCTACCTCGCCGGTAGCGGTTGGAACGAGTATCGCGACAGCGGCACGGTATGCGGCGTGGCATTGCCGAGCGGTTTGCGACAATCATCTAAATTGCCCGAGCCGATCTTCACACCCGCGACCAAAGCCGAGACGGGGCACGATGAGAACATCACGTTCGATCAGGCGTGCGATATCGCCGGCGTCGACGTCGTGATGCACCTGCGCGATGTGTCGATTCGATTGTTTGAAGCGGCCAGCGAACACGCCGAGCGCTGCGGATTGATCTTGGCGGATACCAAGTTTGAGTTCGGCTTTATCGACGGTCAGATTTATCTCGTGGATGAAGCGCTCACGCCCGATTCGAGCCGCTATTGGCCCGCCGATGACTACGAAGCGGGTCGCGATCAGAAGAGTTTTGATAAGCAGTTTGTGAGGAATTATCTGCTAGAACTCTGCGCAGAAGGCAAGTGGGATAAGACCGACCCGGCACCGGCGCTGCCGGATGAGATTGCGCAGAAGACGTCGGCGAAGTATGCGGAGGCGTATGAAAAGTTGACGGGAATCGCGTTGGGGGCATAACCACTTGATGGACGACAGTGAGAGCTGCTTATGATTGGAAAAATTGAACGGGTTGACTTACGAGAAGTATGGCCGCACGAAGCATACGATTTCACTACTTGGCTTGAAGACAATATCGATATATTAAATGATGAGTTAGGGCTAAGTATCGATAATGTAAACAGAGAACAAAACGCCGGAAGCTTCAGCGTGGACCTTGTTGCGAAAGACAGAATCGGTAACACGATTGTCATCGAGAACCAACTCGAAAGAAGCAATCACGACCATCTGGGAAAACTCATTACATACACGAGCGCTTTAAACGCAAATATTGCAGTTTGGATTGTGAAGGAGCCGCGCGAAGAACACACAAAGGCAATCGTCTGGCTGAATGAGTCCTCAAGTACGGCCTTTTACCTTGTTAAAGTGGAGGCGATTCGAATCGGTGACTCAGCCCCGGCTCCATTGCTAACCCTCATTACGGGTCCGAGTGATGAAGTACATCATGCAAATGCTACTAAGAAGGAACTCACGGAACAGCAGAATGAAATGCGGCGATTTTGGTCCCAGCTACTCGAAAAGAGTAACAAGAAGACCCGATTGCACTCAAACGTATCTCCCGGACAGGCATCGTGGCTAGCTTCAGGCAGCGGCCTTCCCGAAGGACTTTCCTTGGTTTATGCAACAAGAATGCACGATGCTCGCATCGAACTGTATATTGACTCCGCGAAGTATGGCGAAGAAGGAAACATGAAGTTATTTCGTTTCCTAAAGTCTAACAAAACTGCAATTGAGGCTGCATTCTCAGAAGAACTCACTTGGCAAGAATTGCCAGGAAAGCGAGCCTGTCGGATTAGAAAAGACTTTCAATTGGGTGGCAGATGCGACATTCAGAAATGGCCGGAGATACAGAATACTCTGGTTGACGCAATGATTAGATTTGAACGAGCGTTGCGACCATACTTAGAAAAAATCGACGAGGCGTTATTCCTCGGTGCAGCAACCGAAACAGAATAGACAACGAACGGCTTCGACTCAGCCTGCGCTAATTACACATAGCAGAACGTGTCCCTAACTCGGCTTCTCCGGCGGATCTTCGTCGCGCGTGCTGCCTGACCAATCGTTGTTGCGCGTATTCTGATCCGACTCGACAAAACTTCCGTCCGACGCGATCGAATAGCCTAGCGATTCGGCTGTTCGTTTTTCGCCGTGCCCGTCGGCGAAGATGACGTTGGCTTTGTTTTGATGCCGCGTATCGACGGCGGTGCGCGGGCTGCCCGCGTCGCCCGTGCCTTTATCGCCCGTGGCCGTGAGGCGCGGCGGGTCGAGCGTCCAGCCGTGGTTGCCGAGCGCTTCAAACGCCCCGCCGTTGTTGTCGTATGGCAATCGATCGGCCGTCGCGATGCCGGCGGCAGTGCCCAAACAATCCGCTGCCAACACCGTGCTGCCGAACGACGCGATCATCGACCGATTGACGGGGAAGTTATGAAACTTGCCGTTGGTGCGGCGCGCGTTGCCAAGGAACTGATGGTTATAGCCGTATGCGTAATTGCGTTCGTCGATCCACTCGGGCAATTCGGGGCATTGATAGACCTTATTGTCGTAATCCTGTCGGTCGTCGGTCACGCTCGGTTGAGACAGCGCGTACACACCCACCGACTTACCCATCGTCGCGGCCCAGCGCGGTCGATACTTCAAACCGTTGCCGATCTCGTACCAATTGGCCGAGTTACCCGTGCCGCCGCCGAGGTTGGCCATGCGGCCGGGTAGGCTGATGTCGTTGTTGTCGTCGGCGTAGTTGTGCCAGCCCTTACCCAGTTCGCGCAGGCGCGTGAGGCATACCGTCGATCGCGCGTTACGCCGCGCCGCCGAAAGACCCGGCAGCAAGATGCTGATGATGATGGCAATGATGGCGATGACGACGAGTAGTTCGATGAGCGTGAAGGCTAGGCGGGCTTTTAGCATGGGGAATCCGATCTTAGAAGAATAAGCAGTGGCGTGGCGGCGACTCGCTTCGGCATGATTCGCCTAATCGTAATGGGGAGTACCGGTCTCACGCAATGTAAATGCGTTGCCTTTAAACGATCGCCGATGAGGATATCTGCATCGAGACTATGCCGCATTGAATAGCAAAGACTAAGGAGGAAGGGAGAGAAAAGAGAGGTGGATCAATCATCCGCCAAACCTTCGGTAGCGTCTTCTGATTCGACCGACTCATCTGAATCCGCCGATTGATCAACCGACCCATTTCCGGTCTTCCGAGAACTGCTCCGCGCTTGGCAACAGAGGTCGATGAGTTCATCCACCAACGGCTTCATAGTCACCCAATTGGTCTCGGCCAGTAGCGCACTTTCCGCCGCACCAGCGGCCGTAGAAATCGGCTCAAATCCGTATCCACCGGCCTCGCCCTTCAAAGCTCGCATCGCAGATGCCAGTGCCTTGTCGTCTTGCTTGGCTGCGGCCTCTTCGACTTTACGAATTCGCGCGGGCAATTCCGCAACAAAAGCGTCGATCAGCGGAATCATGTCCTTCTCGCCGGACAGCGAGCTAATCAGCGGCTCTTTGCGAAGCGATGCGAGTAACCCGGCAAGCATATCTTTGGTATACGGCTTGGCCAGATATTGATCGCAGCCGGCCTCCAGCGCGGCCTGACGGTCTTCGGGCTGAGTCATCGCGCTGACGGCACATATCCTGCCCGAGTAACCCCGACTGCGTAACTCCTTCGCCGCGTCGAAGCCGTTCATCTCCGGCATATCCAAATCGAGCATGACGACATCGAAGATTTGATCGCTGGCGGTATCGACCGCAACTAACCCATTCTCTGCATGAGACACTTCCGCATTAAGCGACTTCAACAGCATCTTGGCCAAGCGTGTGATGCTCGGATCATCTTCGACCAGCAACACGCGAGTCGTCGCTGCTTGCGCGCAAAACTCACTCGGGTCGATCGCCTCTAAGAAACGAACACCGACTTCGTGAATGCGACCGGTGATATAGTTGCAGCGCACAACAGTCGCAGGGACGTTGTGCCACGTGCCGTGCATCGTCGTTAGTTGAATCAGGCATTTGGAACTGGGGTAAACGAACGAACCATGCAGAAAGCCAAGACCGGTGGCGCTTATATTGCGGGTAGGGACCAAGTATCCCGTCGTGCCGCCGCCTTGCGCCTGTAAATGCACGACGCAGCGCTTGACGCGATACTGGTAGCGCGGATCCGCTCGCTTGTTGTGGGCGATGTTCCCCTGCTCGGCGTCGAGCTTGTTGAGGATTTCCTCAACCTCGGCGTCGTCGAGACGAACGGTTTTTACCAGATTCTCGGTACCAGCCACCCTGAGATCCAATTCGGTTAAGCGCGACGCGCAATTTCCCCGGAACAGTCTTCCCTATAACTTCGGATACATTCATTGGACAGGTAAGGTCACAACGCTCGAATAGGGGCAGATTTATCGTCCGGAAATTCGGATGGCATATGTGTCTACTCACAGTGGCTATAAACGGGTGTATCTCGATAAATCAAGTCGCGTTCAAATCACTCAACGGAACGTTATCGCGCTGCGAAGTGACCTCGACATTGGCCGATAAATCCTTGAGATGAGCGACACGGCCCCACCAAACGAACAACCGGAACAGCAGTCTGACGAGAATGAGAAGAAGGCTGACCGTCGGCAGTTTCTGCGCCAAGGATTGCGCCGCGCCGCCTATGTTGCCCCTGTAGTGATGCTTCTCAAGCCGCCGCAGGCGGTTGCCGGATCGGGCGGCAGCTTGATCACGCCGGGGCCGTAAGAATGAGTTCGCTTACCGCTCCAACTATTCGCGTCGACGCCTTACTGTGCCGCCGGCAAGATTTGCGCCTGCGCCCCATCGATGACGGTGCCCTGCTGTACGATCCGGTCCGTGATTCCGTCCACTATCTCAACGCAACGGCGCTTTGTGTATGGCATCTATGCGACGGCGCTCATTCGATCGCAACGATCGCGCGGGAATTGCACAGCGGATTTGATGGCATCGAGTTCGACATCGTTGAAGCGGACGTAATTGCGACGTGTACACAGCTATTTAATGACGCTCTGCTCACACATGAGGCGGCAGCGTGACATCGCTATCGCTACCCATCACTGCTGATTCGACCGGCCGCGTCGCGACCGAACAAGTAAAGTCCCAGCGCGAGGCGGCTTCGGGCTGGCTGCAATTTGACGCGCAATTGGGCCCCGTCGCGGTGCGCCTAATAACCAACTGCCCTCGGGTGTACGCCGACTACGCGACCGTCAATCGCGACCTACAAACGACCGGTGAATCAACAGGCTTTAGCACGACCGTCGTCGTCGAGAAACGTCGTTCATGGCGCAGCGGCATCGTGCACTATCACATCAGAGGTGAAGTTGACGAGCGTTTTACCGTTCGCAAACGCGCACGTGTCGTTCCGCATATCGACGGGATGATCAATCTCAGCGTCGCGCGGCACCTGCCGGATTTTGTGCAACTGCACGCCGCCGTTTTGCAACGCGGCGATGTCGGCTTGGTGATCCCCGGCGGGCCGGGATTCGGAAAGACGACGCTAACGGCAGCGCTCATCAATCGCGGCTGGAACTATGCCAGCGACGAGTTCGCATTGATCGATCCGAGTACCATCGAACTCGCGCCGTTTCCGAAATCGCTCAGCATCAAGCCGGGGTCAATCGCATTACTCGAACGCGAAGGGATCGATCTAACGACACTGCCGCGCTTTCATCGCGTCGACAAAGGTGCGATACGCTGTCTGCCTGCGACACATATTCGTCGCGATGCACTGGCGGACCGCGTAACGCCGCGAATGATCGTCTTCCCCCAACTCGACGACACGATAGACCCAACGATTCGCGAGATCCCGCGCGGCCTAGCTGCGATGCACTGCTTGCGACGTTGCTTCAACTTCGCCCGCTGGGGACCGGCGGCGATGGAAGCCGTCGCGCAACTGTGCGAGCAAAGTTTTTGCTATGAATTAACGACAGGCGATTTGGCGAAGACGTGCGAGTTGATCGACGTGGCTGCAGACGAAGCGGCACGCGAGCCAATTGGTAACGCGAAACAAGCGTCATCAGCAACGCCGCGGATCGATCCTGCCCGAAACAGCATTGAAGTTGCTACCGCCGACTAAGCAATGACCGACCGAAGCGTGACCATTCAGCCAGATGCTTTTCTCAACTTGCCCGCAGCAGGCAAACCGGATGTGCGAGCGGTTTTGATCCCCGATTTGTTGACACCGACCAATGTCGATCGGTATCTGTCGCGCGTGATCTCGAAAAACGAGACGGCCATTGAGCATCTACGGCGTGCACCGGTCGGAATCCTATCGCGTTTGATCGATCGCGCGATCGACTTAGGCGTGTTCGGAGTGGTCGAAACGCGGCTTCAAAACGCAGGCCTAACTTTGCCACGCCTCTTGCATGACCGCCTGCAATGCAAACGGCAACGAACCGAGATCCAAAACCGACATCGCCTGACGCATGCTTTGCGGTTAGTCGAGCGTCTCGATGCCGCTGAGATTCCGTACGTACTCTTAAAAGGCGCGGCACTGATCGCGTGCGGCGCTGCGGAAATAACCGCTCGTCCGATGACCGACGTTGACATACTGATTCGCGCGCAAGACGCTTCGCAGGTCGACCGGATCATCAACGAACACGGCGGACGTGCCGGTGCCGATTTGGTACAGGCCGACTTCTACCCGCGATTTCATTACGAACGCGAATATCTGATCGGCACACCGCCCGTTAAGATCGACCTGCACGTGCGCGCGTTTCGACCGACGCTCTTTGCCATGCGCACGCCCGTCGATGCGTTCTTACAAAACTGCGAGACCGTCAAGTTATTGGGGCAACGCGTTCGAATTCCTAGCCCGACAACGATGCTGATCCATCTCGCTGTGCACGCCGCCTGTCACGGCGGCAAACATCTGCGCTGGCTGCACGACGTGTATCATTGGTCAACGTTCAAGCAAGATCGCATCGACGCTCAAGATGTTGCTCGCCTCACAACCTCCTGGCGGCTCACGGCACCGTTACACCTAGCGTTAACGAACGTCGGTGATGTATTCGACGCACCGACCCTCGTGCGGCCCTATCTCGACGCGTTATCCCAACGGCTCGACCCGCTGGCGAGTTTGACCTTAGCCCAAGCGTCGCGCGCACTGGAACGACCGGCCTATGACGCATGGATAAACGCGATGGGTGTACCCAGTTGGCATGGCAAATGGCAATATCTTGCGGCTGTGGGGCTGCCGAGTGAAACGCACCTGCGCGAACATTACCGTGGCAGCCACGTCGGCTGGCGCTGGATTGCGCATGCGATGCGATTGGGGAAGCGCGTCATTCCACGCCGCACGAACGACGCCGCTTAAATATTCATCAAATGATCGGGGTGGTTCTCGGCGAATGATTCCACGCCGCCGGCATAACAACCCAAAATCCGCCGAATCGTGCGGTCTTCATCTTTGCTGTCGTAATTTTCAACCAACGGCGGGCTGATGCGCAGCTCATAATGAAAGTATGGCTTGGAGATAACGAAGCCCTGCAGCACTTCCGAGTTTGAGCGCAACGCGATTTGCAGCGGGCCGATCAGCACTTCCCTATCGGTGCCGAACATCGAGACAGTCATCGTTTTGGTCGTCTGACCGCGACGCCGCTCGGGGTCGAGCAAGCTCGCGACGATTTTGTTGTCTTTCAAATGTCGATAGATGCCGCGCGGGAAGGAATTGGCGGCAAACATCTTCATACGGCGGATTTCGGGAAACGTTTCGACGTAGCGATTTTGAATATATCGCCGCACGGCACTTTCCTTACCGTCGCGCACGCCGGCCAATTCAAAGCCGAGCAACGCCATCAACAACCCGGCAATGTGATGCGACCCGAAGTGGCACAGAGCCACGTACACGCCGTTGTCTTTTTGCTGCCCATCCTTAACGTGCTGCACGCCCGACAACTCGATGCGATTCATGATCTGATCGCGCGGAATGCGATCGAGAATGGTGTAGAAAATCTTATCGCACCGCATGCGCGTGAAATAGCCGATGCACGCCTTGCGACGAAACTTCGGCGTTGCCTGCTCTTTGAAATACGCCTTGAGCTTTTCGTGTACACGGCGGCGGCGGCGGTAATCCACCAAGTATTCGCCGATGCCGAAGGCGTATCCGAGTAAATAGAGGCCCGACAGACTAAAGACGCGCATCCAAACGCGAAGGAACGCCCGCACGATGCGGATGCGCACCAGCGTGAAGAAGGGCACGGGGTGCTCTTCGATCGACATGATGCCGGGGGACGGGTCGTTGCGCTTGGCTGCGGCGTCCGCCCGGTCGGGGCGGTTACGCGGCTCGCCGTCGGCGCGCAAGGCATCCTCTGCGTTTTCGCCAGTCGCAGCCTCCATGACGTCGGCCGGCTTTTCCGTGGATGCGGTCTTCATGAATCGCAATCGAACGCCCGCGGGCTATTCGTCGTCGTCGTCCTTCGGCTGATACTGTGCCATGACGGACTGGGCTTCGTTGCTGGGCACTGGCTCGTAATGCGAGAACTCCAATGCGTAGCTGCCCTTGCCGCCGGTCATCGAACTCAGACGGGAATGATAATCGGAAAGCTTCGCGAGCGGCACCTGTGCTTCGATCAGCGTCATATTTCCCGGCAGCAAATCTTGCCCGGTCGGTCGACCGCGGCGTTGTGCCAGATCGCCGGTGATATCCCCCACCTGATCGGTCGGGGCGGTGACTTCGACGGTAACGATGGGTTCGAGCAACACCGGCTTGGATTTCAACACGGCGTCTTTGAACGCGAGTTTACCGGCGGTCTTGAAGGCGACTTCCTTCGAATCGACCGGGTGATGCTTGCCGTCGGTGATGGAGACCTTCACATCTTGCATGGGGAAGCCCGCCAGCGGCCCAGCTTCCATCAACTCGGTCACACCCTTCTTAATCGCGGGCTCGAATTGCCCCGGAATCGAACCGCCGAAGATATCCCACGACCATTCGAGCGTTGGATCTGCGCCGCGTTCGAGCGGATCGATCTTGAGATAGACCTCACCAAACTGACCGGCACCGCCCGTTTGCTTTTTGTGACGGTAGTGCCCTTCTGCACCCTTGGAAATCGTTTCGCGGTAAGGAATCTTGGGAATCTTGGTATCGACTTCGAGCTTAAACTGCCGCGCCATCTTGGAGAGAATCACCCGCAGGTGCATGTCGCCGTTACCACTGATGACCAACTCGTGGGTTTGCGCATCGTGGTTGATTTTGAAACACGGATCGGTCTCGGTGAAACGGTGGATGGCTTCGGAGAGTTTGCCTTCGTCGCCGCGAGCCTTGGGCTCAATGGCGAGGGCGTACATCGGCTGCGGGAACTTTGGCATCTCAACGTGGCCCTCGTTGGCCTCTGTGAACACCGTATCACCGATGCTCAACTCCATCTTGGCGACGGCGATCAGGTCACCCGGAATCGCCTCGTCGGTTTCTTTGTGATCGCCGCCGACGAAATAATGGAAGTGGCCCGGTCGATGCCCCTTGCGGTCGCCGGTGGCCATAATGTTTTTGTCGGCCTTGGTGGTGCCCGAGAGCACGCGGATGTAGGGATACTTGATCTTGCTCTTGTGATCGACGGCTACCTTGAAGACCTGACCGATGAACTTTTCGCCGGGAACCTGAATCTCTTCGTCGTCGGCATCGGGATGCTTAAGGAAACGCTTCTTACCTTCCAACGGGCACGGACAACAATCGACGATGAAGTCGAGCAGCTCTTTGATGCCGATTTCGTCTTTGGCATCGGTAAAGAGCAGCGGCACGATCGTTCCGGCACGGACCGCCTTTACGAAGTTTTCTTTGACCAACTCGATGGGCAGATCGCCTTCTTCGAAGTAGCGATTCATCAATACGTCGTCACATTCGGAAACGCGTTCGATGATGTTGGTATGTTCGTGTTCGACGTCGAGAATATCCGATTGACCGCCACATTTCTCTAAGCAGTTAATGACCGACTTTCGGCCTTGCGCGGGAAGGTTGATCGGCGCGACCACTTGGCCGAACGAATCCTTAATGTCGTTGACCAACTGTTCGAGATCGGCCGACTCGGCATCGAAGTGGTTAACGATAATCACGCGACCGAGGCCGAAGCGCTTGGCTTGCTCGCGCATGCGGCGTGTGTTGACCTGAATGCCGCCGGGGGCGTTGATCACGATGGCGGCCGTTTCGACAGCGGCGAAAGACGCTACCGCAGGACCGATGAAGTCGGGCGCGCCGGGCGTATCGATCAGGTTTAGCCGCTTGCCGCGATGCATGACCGCAAGCACGTGCGAATCGATCGAATGGCCGCGATCCTTTTCTTCGTCGTCAACATCGAGGTGGGAGGTCTTGTCGTCCACGCTGCCCATGCGGTTGGTGACGCCTGTCGCATGCATGATCGCCTCACACAACGACGTTTTGCCCGAGCCGCTGTGCCCCACGAACGTCATGTTCCGAATGTCACCCGTCGTATAGGCGGTCATGTGCGTTACCTCCGCAGATTTGGATTGTGGTTTTCAAACCGCATACGCCGCGCCGCAACGAATCGAGTGACCGTTGGAAGATGCGCCACGCCGGTCGGCAATTCGGCCAATGATAGCGTTTGGGCTTTATGCGAACAAGGTATGAGGTAGGTGCTCGATTACCCGCAGTTATAAAAAATTATTGAGGCATTTTCGCCACTTAGTCTTGTATGGAAGCGATCTACATCCCAATGAGTATCTGTCGGGTGTATTCAGCGATACACCAATCATTAACGGATGCCTCTGCACCGGGTGCCCCTGCCCCTCCGGGGCTGGGGGACTACATCTCCCTAGCGAACCCAATCTAAGAACTTAAATCCAACCCATATATCTAATGCACCACGTCGATGCGCCACGATCACCCTACCAACAACAACGCAATCGATAAATACAGCGTCGCGCTGACGGCGTCATTCACCGTCGTGATCAGCGGCCCCGTTGCAATCGCCGGGTCGATACCCAAACGTCGAAACAGATACGGCAACGTCAACCCCATCGAACCGGACAACATAATGGCGAGCATCATCGCGCAGCCGACTGAGGCGGCAAGGCGAAACGTGGATGCTGCAACTTGGGCGGTATCGCCAGCCGCGCCGCCGTGGCCACCCCCTAAATTCATGCCCGAATTCATGATAATAAACGCACCGGCCGCCGCAAAGATCCCCGCACCAATGCCCAAAATTCCCGCAATGCGCATCTCGCGATACGCCGCACGCCGAAACTGGCTCGCCAACACATCACCCGTCGCCAGCGCTCGCACAATGACAGTCGAAATTTGCACGCCGGCGTTGCCACCCATGGCCGCAATCGGAATCAAAAACGGAATCAACAGCGCGAAGATGTTCTTATCCATCTGCTGCTCGAAAAAGATCGCGATCAACGACGCCGCAAACGTGCCGCCCAGACACGGCAACAACCAGCGTGCTCGCACGCTGGCCGCATAAAACACGCTTTGACGCGAGAATTCGTCCGCGTCGGTCCCGGCCATATGGAAGATATCTTCCTCGGCTTCTTCTTCCGCAATCTCGAGTACGTCGTCGTGCGTGATCACGCCGACCATACAGAAATCATCATCGACGACGGGTAGTGCGACCACATCGTACTTATCGAACTTGTTCTTAACTTCTTCCTGATCGTCGCCCACGTTCGCCGTAAACAAATCGTCGAGCAGCAACTTTTCGATCGGCATTCCTGACGGGTTTGCCACCAAACGCACCGGCGGCACGATGCCGACCAACTTGCCTGCCGCGTCCACGCAGTACACGTAATACAGCTCGACGCGCTGCTCTTCAGTCAGCTTGCGAATCATGTTGATCGCGTCGCCGACGGTCGCGCTAATCGGAACGCTCACGAACGCCGTGTTCATGATGCCGCCGGCGCTGTCTTCGTCGTATTGACGCAGCGGCTCAACGGCGGCGCGATTTTCTTCGGGCAAATGCTCGACGATCTCGTCTGCGCGCTCGGCGTCCATCTCGTCGAGCACGTCCACCGCATCGTCGGCAGGGAGTTCGGACAAAACGGCCGAGACCTGTTCGGGCTGGAAGCCGTCGAGCATTTCCGAACGGACCGATTCTTCCAGCAACACGATCGCTTCGGCAGCCGTACGCGGTGGCAGAAGGAACAGCACGCGCGAGCGCTCTTCCTCGCTCAATGCCTCCAAACAATCGGCGACGTCGGCGGCGTGCAGGTCGGCGAGGAACGATTGCAGCTTGGCTTCGTCTCCGTCGGAAAGGACGGCGCGGAAATCCTGCAAGAGGCCTTCGTTATCCTCGTGGCGACGCGGTTCGCTGGTTGGCGGTCCTTCGACGGGCATGCGGGCATTATTGCGGCGGCCCGGTTAAACACAACCGGCCCTATTGATGCGTGCGGCTTTTGACAAGGCGATTAAGCTCGGTTTTAACTGCCCGCCACATGAACGTTTTGCATTTCGCCCATTCCTATATCCCGCAATACGGCGGCACGACGACGCGTTTGATCAACTTGCTGTCGGACCCGCAGCACCATCACTTGCTAATCGTGCCGATGCCGAACCTACCGGGAACGCACGACATCCCGTCGGAAGAAACGTTCGACAACATCACCGTTCGGCGCGTACCGTTAAAAGGCGGCCCGTCTATCGGTTGGTTTGCGGCGCGAAACGCTCGGCAATTAGCGGCGGCGGTTCGGCCCGACGACAAGATCGACATCGTGCAAGGACATAACCCGCCCCCCTTCGCGCGGGCGGGCTATCTCGTCGCGCGACTGCGCAAGCTGCCGATCATCTACGAAGCGCATCGCTTGTCGTTTGATTCTTTTGGGGCCAATCGCGAAACGCCGTTACCGCAGGTCGTGGATCGTGCGATTCGATACGGTATCCGGCGAGAAGAACGCCCCTTCTTCGAGAACGCCGATCAGATCGTTGTGCAGACCGAGATGCACAAGCGGCGCATTCTGGAGTGCTTTCGTCTCGACGAGCAACGCATCCACATCATTCCGATGGGTGTTGATGAAGAACGGCATCGCGTGACGCCGGAGATCGAAGCGGCCGCAGCAGCCTTGCGCGAACGGTACGACTGGCGCGATCTCACCACCTTCTACTACAACGGTTACCTTGGCAGTTCCAACGGCATCGCCACGCTCATCGCAGCCGCGCGACAATTACCGCCCGAGACCAAGAAACGCGTCCGAATTGTCATGCAAGGGCGCGGACCGTTAGAAAAAATGGTTCAACAAGCGACCGACGCCGACCCCGACCTATTTCAAACGATCCCGTCGGTGCCCTACGACCAAATGCCGGCACATTACGTCGCTGCCGATGTCGTCGTTATTCCCGTCGCGCCGATTCGCTTATGGTCCTGCAACAACCCGACCAAACTGCTGGAGGCGATGGCGCTGGAGCGACCCGTGCTGGCCAGCGACGTGCCGGGAATCACAGAACTGCTTACGGATGGCGAAACGGGGTACACCTTTCGAGCCGGGGATGTCGGCGAGTTGTCCGCACAATTAGCACGCCTGGCAACCGCTGACGGTCGAAATCGCGTTGGGCCTGCGGCCCGTGAGCGCGTGGTGTCCGATCGTTGTTGGGAAAATGCTCGCAGAATAATGAACGCAGTGTATGACGTCTTGCGTCAGCAATAAGCTCACGCCGACGTGAAGTCGTGAAATGCAACCTCACGACGCGAAGTTCATTGCCAGCCGTTGCCATCAACCATAAAATTTAGGTACTCGTGATTGGGGACCGTGACTGTGGTAACTGGCGTGATCAAATCACTGGATGTGCTAAGAACTGGCGTCAATCGGCGCCTCGGTCGCGCGTATATACCCAATCCTAAAGAATCGCTATATATCGAAACATCCAACATCTGCAACTTGGATTGCGTCTTCTGCGCTTATGGCAAAGCCGAAAAGCCGAAGGCGGTCATGTCAAATGAGTTCTTTGCGTCCGTCATCGACGAAGCCACGGAGCTGGGCTATCACAACTTCGGCCTCACACCTACGGTGGGTGACGTATTCGTCGATAAGCACTTTATCGAGAAACTCGGAATTCTCGATCGGCACGCATTGGTCGAAGGCTACCACTTTTTCACCAACTTCACGCTGGCCGATGAGGAAAGAATTGATGGGCTGCTGCGAAGTACCAAACTGACGGAACTAACCATCAGTCTTTACGGTCACGATCGAAAAAGTTTCGAGAAGATGTCGCGCGGTCGCGAGCGATATTACGATCAACTCGTCGAGAATCTAAATCTACTGGCGGACCGCGGTTCCGAACTCCGCAGCAAACTAACGCTTGGCCTGCGCACCTATCAATCGTTTGGATCGATTCGGAAGTGCGACAGTGAACTAAGCAAGGCGGCAACGCGCTTACTCGATGCCACAAACAGTCACTTCTACCGCACCAACTACTACAATAATTGGGGCGGATTCATAACCGACGAAGATGTCGCGGGCGTCGATATCAAGTTGATTCACGAAGAGGATGTCTATAAGAACGGCGCCTGCGCGCTGATTTTTTATAAAAACATGGTCCTTGCGGACGGTCGCGTAAACGCGTGCGCTTGCAGAGATGTCAACGGTACATTGGTCATCGGCGACTTAAATACGCACTCGCTCGGCGAAATTTTGTCAACAAAGAACCCTGAGTATCTTCAACTCATCGAGCGGCAACAGGCCAACCAGTTTCACGATGTCTGCGGCAGCTGTGACTTTTACCGCAGTATCTACAAGAAGCATCGCGTTTATCGCCATCACAAGCAAGCACCCGTCGATATCGATTCGTTCTATGCCGAACTCCAAGAAAACGCGAAGCACGCCAGACCTCGTAAGGGCGACACTGCTTTACCGATCTATCAAGCCGGATGATAATTCGGGATAGTGCAATCCGGTAAACAGCGTTTCGAGCAGCACTCGGTTGTTGTTCACACATGCAGACGCAAATTGACAACTTTCGGAACATCATGAGCGAAACTTCAAAGTCCATTCCGAATTTTTTGTTCATCGGCGCGGCAAAGTGCGCTTCGACATGGGTGCACGAATGCCTGAAAGAACATCCGGAAGTCTGCGTGCCCGAGCGACCGAAAGAAATCAATTTTTTTAACCGCGATACAAATTATCATCGAGGATTCGATTGGTACCTCGACCATTGGCGACATCGAACGGCGGGTCAGGTCTGTGGCGAAGTCACGCCGACCTACCTATGCTGCCAACCCGCCGCCCAAAGAATCGTCGACCACATACCTGATACGCGTTTGATCGTCAGCCTGCGCGATCCGATCGAGCGTGCATATTCTTCGTATCGAGGGCATGTGCTAAGCGGACGAATCGACGAGGGCATGACGATTTCCGAAGCGAGCGCTCGATTAGAATTCGACAACCAAAGCAGTATGATCGAACACGGCTATTACTTCGAACACATCAGTCGGTTCCTTAAGCTGTTCTCCGACGAGAACGTACTCATTCTGCTATATGAGGACATCGAAAAGAATCCTACCGAATTCATCTCGAGTATCTTCTCGTTTATTGGCGTCGATCCTCTCTTTGTACCTGAGACGCTCGATCGTCGTGTTAACGCCGCGTTTGACAACCAATCGCTAGCCGGCCGGATGATTCGAACAGCCAACAAAGCGGGAACGAGTCTAAAATCGGTGGCACCGCGTGTTCATCGCGCGTTTGAAATGGGAATCCGAACCGTGCGCAATACGGTCGTACAAACATCTGCCACTACCGTTCCCGCCGACGTCAGGGCAGAACTTGCGCCGATATATGCAAAGCATAATGATAAACTCGCCGCGCTCTTGGGCCGCGATTTGAGTCATTGGAATAGGCTTGCTTAACCCAATCGTGTGTTATCAAAATGAGCAGTCAGAGCACGGTCGATACGTCAAGTGACCGCGCGACCTTCGATCATCTCCGGTAGCCACCTTAAGACGCTCCTCCGGCATAGTTCGCTATATATGCTGGCCAACGTGCTCGTCGCCGGCGGCAGCGCACTGCTGCTGCCGATCTACACGCGCAAACTCGATCCCGACCAGTACGCGATATTTAAAAACTTGATCTCGGCGGGCCTCGTGATGGCCATCGTCGTCTCGCTACACATCGACTACGCCTACTCGCGCTTCGTCGTCGATCACGAACACGACCGCAAGACATTGCGCACGCTTTATAGCACCCTGCTTTGGTTCGCTATCGGCTGGGGCGCATTGATGTGCGTTGCGGGCTTCTTTCTTCTGCGACGATGGGCGGTCAACTCGCTCGGTGCCAGCGCCATCCCCCAATTGGCCTTGGCCTGCAGCGTTCCTCTGGTCAGCAAACTCAACGTGCTGGCCGCCGCGCATTTTCGATCGCAGCATCAGTCCGGCATCGTCGCACTCTCATCCGCAGCGGGTTTTCTGAGCGGTGCCGTTATATCGATCGTATTGCTGTTGGTGTATGACATGGGCGTAACCGCCCTGCTATGGGGGGCCCTTTGCGGCCCATGTGTCGCCGCCGCTTGGGCATATGCCAACCTTTTTCGGCAAGGCCTAATCGGCTTCGCTTTCTCGACGACATTCCTCACGCAGAGCCTGCGATTCTCGCTCGGCGTGTTGCCCATGGCCGGTGCGGCATGGATCGCCGGTCAAGCCGATGCCATTTTTGTTGCCGAATTGGGCGATATGAATTCCTCGGGCATCTACTCCGTCGCCTTCGATATCGGTCGGCTTATCAATTTGCTCGTCATGTCGATCTTCATGGCATACATCCCGATGATCTATCGCATGCTCAAAGAAGATGCCGCCGCCAACGTACCGCGAATCGAGCAGTTTCAAGCGTTTCTCATTCACGTGATGGTCGGCATGGCATTCTTCCTCAGCGTGCTCGCACCAGAGATTTTCTCGTTGCTCGTCAAGCAAAACGCATACTACGACGGCATATGGATCGTGCCGGTCATTTGCTTTGCATTCGTGATCGGTGGCGTTCGCAAGCTACACGCCACCGTCATGTATTACCACAAGGCGACGCTACTCATCTCAATCGGTGGCATCTTGCAAGCCGCCGTTAGCGTCGGATTGAATTTTCTGCTGATTCCGCGCTACGGCGCCGTCGCCGCCGCTTGGTCTAAGACCATCAGCTTGGGCATTGCAGCTTTCTATTGCTGGTGTCTCACGCGAAAGTATCAACCGTTGAAATTCGATATACGCGGCTTGCGCGTCACGTTTACCATATTGCTGCTTTGCGCGGCCGTAATCGGCGCTTGCCAGTATGGGCTGAATCTGTCATTCTGGCCGCTCTTGATCGTCAAGCTGGTCGTCATGCTGCTCGCCCTGTGGTGGACTTGGAAATCTGCCTTCGGCGATCAAATGCGAACGGTTCTTAAACAACGCAAGAACAAACGCGCGGCCGAACACGATGCCGCGCCTGCCAACATCGACGCAAGTGCCTAACGACAAACGCCAACCCGGTATCTCCGTGCTTATCCCGACGCTAGACGAAGAAGCCGTCGTCGCGGGTTGCATACTTTCGTTCCTCAATTTCGGCGATGAGTTAATCGTCGTCGACAACGGTTCGACCGACGGCACCAAAGACATCGTGCGCGATCTGGCGGCGAAGCATCCTGAGAAAATTCGCTTCTTCGACAAGCCCGAATTGCCCGACCTGTATCAAAACCGCCAATTCGCGCTCAGCCAGTCGCGATTCCAATGGTTGGTCCGCGCCGATTCGGATTACATTTGTTACGACAACGGCGAATTCGACATCGGCAAATTGCGGGAATTTCTCCTATCTCGCAGTCGCACGTTGCGACCGCTAGCCGTTTCGGTGCCGCAAACCAACATCGTCGGCGACTACTGGCATACCGGCGTGCCCATGCGCCCCGGTGGTTGGCGTGCCAATCCCGAACGACAACACGTTTCCGAGGGAATGATCCCACCAATGGTGCGGTTTTATCGTTGGTTTCCGGGCTTTGCCTTCGTCCGACGAAAGCGGCGCGAGACGGCGCGTTTTCGCCGATTGATGAAAGTGATTCACTGGCCCACACCAGTCTGGATGCATTGCAATATCAAATCGGATATGAACCATTTCTTCCGATCGGAACGACCGGATTGGCGGCAACTGGGCGACTTTGGAAAGTTCCCTTCGCTACAAAGCTATATCGAAAGCATCGTCGAAGATAAATACGGCACGCGCGATCTCGACGAAGCGGCGGCGTTGTATATGCAACGCAGCGTGTTGCCCTGGCTCGAACCGTATGATGAAAAGAAGTTCGGCCCCTACCCCACACTGGTACGCGAATTGATGCGTACCAATCCAGTCTATCGAATTGGCGAACGCAATGGGCAACCTGTGCGGGATCGGGTTCCGAGTAACTAAACCAACGTTCGACTACAACGCATTCATTTTTTCTCGTCGCTAGCCGCGTTGGGAACGTGCTTGTTGGCATCAGCAGGCAAGATGCCGCGCTCGCGCAGCACCTTCAATACCAACTTCTTCGCGTGCGGCCCGCTCGCCTTATCGTCGGCGACAATGTTGCAGGCGAAAACGTATGCCTCGTCACCGCGCTCGACGTAGCCGACGAACCAACCGAGGATCATGCGCTCGTGGTCGTCGCTCGCCGCCGTGCCCGTCTTGCCGGCCAGCGTATAACCTTTTTCAGATTCGAGCGTGATCACCTTTCGCGTTGTATTTAACGCGTGCTTACCATATGGCAGGCTGCCGGTTCGTAGCTTTCGCAAAAACTCGACTTGTTCGTCAGCGGAAATCTTCAGCGATTGATTCAACCAAAACGTCGTCAGGCCCGACGAAATGTCTTGGTTGCCGTAATCCAACTTTTTTAAGTTCGCCCGCATGCGTTCTTCGCCAACATCAGGAGCGACGCGTTGGAAATACCAAAGCACCGAGTCGCTCATCGCCGTCGCCAGCGTATGGTCACGGTTCAGCACCGCGCGCCAGCGTTTTTTTCCGTCCCATTTCATCAGATGGTCTTCGTCTGAGAGCACGCCGAGTTCGAGAGCGATTAGCGCGTGCGGTACCTTAAACGTCGAACACGGCCCTAATCGTTCTCGGCAGCGTTTGGAATTGAAGCGTTCGACTGTCTGCGCCTTTTCGTTCACGAGCACAAACGATGCTTCGTAGCCTTCGAACGCTTTGGACAAGTCGATCGTGGTACTCGGCAATGCGTCAACCGACGGCGGCGCGGAAATTGCAGCGCGAAACTCAACGGGTAACACACAAACAGCAAGAATCATAGACAACATCATCACGAGCCTCCCTGCGGCGATGATTTAAGATTTGATATGTCGAACAAACACAGCAACGATACGACAGCGCCGCTCGCCAGGTTCATGCGAAAGAAAAAATGTATATCTTGATATAGACGAAAAGAGATGCGTCTAGGTCATTCATTAGCAACAATGGAATCCCGGTTATGCCGCAAGATCTAATCGCAATCAATTAATATCACGTCGCGCCAAACATGCGTCCACAGGACGCAGCTCTGAAGCGGCTCGCGCCGCTCCCAAACAAATACACCACCACGCGCGACGATTCCAAACCCCACGCCCCACGCCCCACGCTGCACGCCTCAAGCCTCAAGCCTCAAGCCGCACGACTCACGACTCACGACTCACGACCCCAAAATCACCTAAGCGGCGCCATTCCCCACAACCGTCGCATCAGCGCGATTTGTCCGCAATGAAAACACTCGTGCATCGCCGCCATGCTGATCGCGCCGGCCTTGTTGCTAAACATCGGATGCGGCGGCCCGACCGTTTCTTTTTGCAATTGGTCCGCCGACATCTCGCGTACCAGCTTCACAACCTGTTCCTGCGTGTCTTTATAAAGCTCTTTGATCACGCCCAACGCCGGGTATGCCGCCGGATCGGCGACCGGCACGGAACCGCGCCCCAAAATCTTCATCAGGTGCGGGTCGCAACAATCTTCGACCGTCCGATCGCAACAGCGAACGTGCACCAGCGCGATGCGCGAAACGGCAATATGCCCGAGTTGCCACGCCAGATGCCCCAAGTCTTCGCGCGGCGCTTCGAACCAGCGTCCCTCGTCGATATCCTTCGTCAGGTCGGTCGTCCAACGCGATGCAGCTTCCAGGCGGTCAATCAAATGGTCGATCATGGCGGGTTCCTTGAAAGGTCAATGAGCGTTTCTTCCGCAGCATTCTAAGAACGCCGTCGCCGTTTCACCATTGGTCGCCCAAAAGACTGCGCCGGCGCACCGTCACGACATGCTGCCCGGCGGCGATCGGGCGCGGGTGAATCCTTCCCCCCCAAAAAAATGACATCGAAATATTGGCGTCGTGACGAGGCACACCGGTTACAAACCGGTGCCACAGCGCCACCATAAATACTCAAATCAAACGGATAAGCCGAACCAGATCACCCCACCACCACCTGCCAAAGTTCGCCATCCCCAAATCCCCGACTACAATCTGCACGATTTATGTGGCAAGACATCGTCGCCATCCTAATCGTCGTCGCCGCTGTCGCGTTCTGGCTGCGGCGCATGCTCTCATCGAGAAGTGCCGGTTGCGGGTCGTGTTCTGCCAAATCCGAACCGACGCGGCCCGATGCCTACGGCTCGCGTCGCGAACTCATCAATCTCAACGTACGCACCCCTTCTGCCGAATTCGACAGCGGCAAACACAAAGCAAACTGATATGAACAACATCTCCGTCGATCTCTCCGGCAAAGTCGCCATCATCACCGGCGCCGGTCGCGGCATCGGTCGCGCCACGGCCATTCGCTTAGCAAAAGCGGGCGCAACAGTCGTGCTGGCGTCGCGCACCGAAAGCGATCTCAACGATACCAAGCAACAGGTTAAAGCCGCCGGCGGTCGCGCCGTCGTCATCCCCACCGACGTCGCCGACGAAACGGCGGTTCAGCAACTCATCGACCAAACGATTTCCGAGTGTGGTCAGATCGACTTGCTGTTCAACAACGCGGGCGTCGCGCCGCTCGCCAAGATCGATGAGATGCCGGTCGACGTGTTCGACGAGAACATCAACGCCAACATCCGCTCGGTGTATCTATGCAGCCGCGCCGCCTGGCCGCATCTTGCCGCGTCCAAAGGGGCTATCATCAACACCGCCTCGGTCGCCGCGTTTGACGCCTTCCCCGGCTTCGCCGCCTACGGCGCGGCCAAGGCGTTTGTCGTGGCGTTTACCAAGTTCCTCGCGCGCGAAGGTGCCGACCAGGACATCCGCGTGTATTGCGTGGCACCGGGTGCGACGGAAACAGAGATGCTGCGCAGTGCCTTCCCCGATTTCCCGAAAGACGCCACGCTCGATCCGGATGAAATTGCGAAAATGGTAGCGATGCTCGCCTCAGATGGCGCGCTGTATAGCAGCGGCCAGACGATCACTGTCTCGAAATCGATATAAGTATTGATGGTGGCCTACAGGCCAGATTTTGAAACGCCGTGCGTTAGTAGGCAGCCAGCAGAACAACCGTCGAATTGAATTCATCGGCACGCGCATATTTCGCGCGAAGCTTTACGCGCCATCGCGAAGGTCGGCGTTGATAGCGCTTCATTCGCGAGTCGGTGTCTTGCCGTTCTTGCACCGGCTCGGTAGCTGGCGCTTCGCTGGGCGATTGGTAATGCGGCGGGAAATTGATTCGCATCGCCGAGTCGTTCGGGCACGGGCAGGTACGCTGTTGCGATTGGCAACCGACCGTCGCCACGCCGATACACGCAATGGTTGCCGCGGCGCAAAATTTGCAGACCGCGAGATATCGCCCTGAATTCATCGCACTCCCCCTCCTCACGACTCATGCTTCGGTAATCGCCGCCGGCAGCACTGAAAGTCGGGATATCTGCGAAATCTGCAGACGCCCCGACGGCAACCGACGATCTATTACCCGGCGAATCGGCGCACGCCGTAGTCGGGTTCACCTTCATTTCAGGGCTGAAATGTCGCCCCGCGCCGCACTGCAGCGGCGCAGTTTTCTACAGGACGCTCGCAGAAAAAGCGGAAGAAACGCGAAGACTTGCTCGTCGCACCATTGGTCTGACCGATTCGCAAGCAATGTCCGATATTTAAACGATGTCGTTGCGCGCGCAGTCGCGCCGAACAGCTAGCAAGCATTCAGAAACGAGCAAATGTTGCCGAACGGCAAGCGAGTGAAAAACGTGGCTCAATCATTCCATAAAGTAGTGTTAGCATTCATCGTTTGCGCGGCGGTCCCCATGGCTGTCGCACACGCAAACACCCCAATTGAAGACGACGCCCAAACCGCCGGTGCCGTCGCGTACATCACCGCGCTACGCGCCGGACAAGTCGAACAGCTCGACCGCCCCGAGATCGCCATCGGCTACCAGCTCGCGCCAGACTCGCCGCCGCCCGTCGCCGCCGACCTTTACGTCAGCACCGACGAAGGCGCGACCTGGACAAAGGCACCGATCGCCGAGCCGGTCGCCAACCCGCTGCCCTTCACCGCCGACGGCGACGGCCTTTTCGGTTTCTACATCGTGTTGCACGGCGAAACCGGCTGCACCCCCGACCCGATGCCCGGCACCGTGCCGCAGCGCTGGGTGATGGTCGATCGCAACGCGCCGATGATTCGGTTGCGCCGCATGGAGATCGAGACGACAAGCACCGGCGGCAACATTTTGCATCTTGAATGGCTCGCCACCGACGCGACGAACAACTTACCCGTTGGGCCCGTTACGCTTTCGTACCAGACCGACAACTTCGGTGCGTTCGTCCCGATCGCGTGCAACCTCGACGCGCGCGGCAGCTTCGATTGGCACATGCCGATGAACGTCACCGGCGAATTGCGCGTACAACTCACGGCGGTCGACCGCGCGGGCAACCGGGATACGTTTACGTCGCACCCGAAAATCATTGGCAATCAAAAACCGACAGGCCGCGTCCGAACCAACAAGCGCGTCTCGATTAACGATACCGACGACGAATCACAAGGCGATTCACAAGCAAACCACAACTCGCCTGTGAAATTGGTGTCGTCAAATGAAAAATCACAAGACCACCCAACCTTGTCGCCGTTCGACGAACGTCGCAACGGATCGGTGGACGCCAACGAAATCGTCGACGCCGCGACAACAGATGCGGAAACTTCCGCCGAAAAACGGTATGATCTCGCCCGCTGGCATCGCGCGCGCGGTGAATATCGTTTGGCGCTGCGATACTTTCGCGAAGCGCTGGACGCCGACGCGAATTTATACAAAGCGCAAAATGATTTGGCCACGACACATTTGTTGTTGGGCGAACTCGATGCGGCCGAAGCCGCGTATCGCACGGTGATCGAAAGCGAACCGAAGTATGCGCCGGCGCTCGAAGGTTTGTCGGTGGTACAAATTAAGCAGCGGCGTTATCGCTCGGCGCAGGCCACGCTGAACAAGTTGGTGCAACTGCGTCCCGGCGACGCTGATGTGCTGATTCAATACGGCGATGCGTGTTTGTTTGTCGGCGATCGACGCGCGGCACGCAGCGCCTGGCAAAAGGCGGCGGCACAGAAGGATGTGACGCCCGAACTAAAAGAGAAAGCCAATCGACGCCTGTCGATTTATCAGCACGACCGCTTAAGCGCGTTGCGCGACCCGTTGGAGTAAGCCCATGGCGGCAGCCAAGCCTGCAAGATCGTACGTCGTTTTCGGCAGCGACGATCTATTGCGCCGACGCGGGCTGGAGAAACTGCTGAAAGACCTTGGCGCGAACGACGGCAACGACGCCGGCATCACGCCCATCGAAGGCGACAAGAGCTGCGAGCTATCGACGGTTCTCGATGCGGTACGCACGCCGTCGCTACTCAGCCCGCTTTGCATTGTGGTGGTGCGTAACGCCGACGAGTTTGTCACGAACTACCGCGACCGATTGTTGGACTATATCGAGAAACCCAGCCCCGACGGCTATCTGGTGCTGGAATGTCGCAGTTGGAAAACCAACACCAAGCTGCACAAGGCGCTCGACAAGGAAAAAGCCGCCGTCAACTGTAAGCCGCCTACGGGGCGCGATTCGTTGGTGGCTTGGGTCGATCGCGAAGCGCGCGAGAACGATTTGACGCTGGGTCGCGGCGTCGCCGGACGGCTTTGCGACCTGGTTGGCGATAACTTTGGTTTGTTGCGCAGCGAACTCGATAAGCTCGCGACGTTTGTCGCGCCGCGGACCGACATTCAACTCGACGACGTCGAGTCGCTCGTCGGCCAGTCGCGCGAGCAAAATGTGTTCGGCATCACCGATGCCATTGCCGAACGGCGACCGCAAGATGCGTTGCGACTGTGGCATGAGGTGTTGATGACCGACCGTGCGGGCCCGTATCGCGCCGTCGGCGGTTTGGCTTACGGCGTGAAGAAATTGGTCGCTGGGCGCGCCTTGATGGATACCGGCGCCAACGCGGCGCGCGTGCGCAGCGAGCTGCGCATTTGGACCAGCGCTGCGGCGTTGGACCGACAGTTAAAACGGTTTTCGCGCAACCAGTGGGAGGACGTCCTGCTGCGGTTGTTGCGAATTGAAGCGAATTCAAAGAGCGGCCTCGGTGAAGTCGAGTTCGCTGTTGAAAAACTCATTGTGGACATGTGCGCCGCCTAAAGACGCCCGCAAGGGTAGGCGGCAGTGAGGATGTTGATCATGTCTTGGTCGAAGGAATCGACGTTGTTACGCACCGCATTGGCCATCTGCTTCCTCGGATGTCTCAATGTCGCGTGTTCCGATTCGAATAATAGCTGGAACATCTTCGCGAAAGAAAACCCGCGCAAGGTTGAGCCGGCAAACGATACAACCGCGACCTCGACGCAGCCGCCGAAGAACGACGCCGTCGCCAAGCAAGACAAGGCGGGCGACGCAGGCGGCGAAACCGATGCAACGGCTGCCGACCGTGGCGACCCGCAGCGTATCCAGCAATATGCCGCCAACCTGTCGCCGTCGAATCGCAACGCGAACCAAAACACCGGCATCGTCTCCAACGATACGGCGACGGTTCGCGCCAATAACACGACGCCGAACAATGCGAACAGTGACATGTCGCCGGTTCGAATGGCATCGGTCGGTGACCGCGGGAACAATGGCGGCAGCACGCCGATCACCAACGACACCGCCCCGCCACCGACGCGGTCCAACACTCGACCGTCCGGCGCCAACAGTGCGGCCACGGCGGACTCATCCAGCGTAACCAGCATCACGCCGGTGCGTCCGGCCTCATCGCTTGACGCGGCTAACGATGTCGACACGCGCCCGAAGTTCGTTGACAACGATCAACTCGCGATGCGATCGACCAACGCGGCACCGCAGAACACCACGCCGCCGAGTAACACCAACAACGCCACCACCGGCGCACCGAAAATCTCGGCCGTGACGGTTGAATCGTCCAAGACGAACAACACCACTGCCGCACCGATCAACAACATCAATACCGACAACGCTGCGGCGACTAACGACCCTGAAAATGAAGCACAGCGGCTCGAAATCGAAGAGCAGCAAGCCAAGGTCGAGACCGACCCGACCAATATTCAAGCGTTGTTTAAGCTGCGAATGCTGTATTTGCTCAGCGGTCGCGAGGCCGACGCCTTTGCACCGATCGACGGCATTCCGACGGCCACGCAGGACATTGTCCTTGCACAGCTGCGTTCGTTTGACGCGGCCCGAACCGTCTCCATCAACGACCCGGCCACCAGCGCCAACGCTCAACTCGAGGCGATGCGCAACCTGCAGGAAAAACTTCGCGAACAGGCTGATCTGCAAGTGCCGAAGGTTGTGCTCTGCACGGAGATCGTTGCGTTCGGCAAGTACACGCCGTTTGCTTCGACCGACTTTGAAGCGGGTTACGATCACGATGTCGTGCTGTATGTGGAAGTCGATAACTTCAAGAGCGAACAAACCGCCGGCGGTCAGTATCGCACCAAGTTTGCCGCACGCGTCAGCATGCTTTCCAAAGATGGCGAACAGCTCAGCACGTTTGTCGAAGAACCCAACATCGAAGATATTAACCGTCGCCCCCGGCGCGACTTCTTCATGTCGTTCGGCCCCTTCACGATCCCCGGTGTGTTTCCTGCGGGCGAGTACGTGATCAAGGTGCAAGTCGACGACCTGCTGGCCAACAAAACGAACAGCAACAAAACGACGTTTCGATTGGTGCCCTAGGCCGCCCTTGTCCGTAATCCCACAGGCACCGAACACTTGCTAGACGATCTCGGCTCCACTTCATGGCACAACCGCCACTTCGGCCCCTTCGCTCGGCTTAACGAATTGCTGACCGAGGCGGGCGTCGCGCGGCCGAGCATCATGATCGTCGGCCCCGGCGGCGTGTCGCGCTGGTTGGCACCGCTCTTAAACAACAGCGCCGCCGATTCATCGTTCGTGCGCAAGACCATCGGCGATCTGGCTCGCTATTCCGACCAAGTATTGCGTCGCTTTCCGTTCGTGCCGTTGGTGTCGCTGGAACCGCTAGAAGTACGCGAGACCATGTTGATGCCGCACGACTTGACCGTCGTGGATCGTTCGGCACGTTTGCTGGAAGCTGTACGTCGCGACATTCCGGAAGCCATCACGCACGTAGTCGATCTCGGGTTAAACGCCCCTCCCGCGCGGGCCGATGTGGTGATCGCATTCAACATTGTCAGCCGCCTCGACGACCGGGCAGCCGACGGAATCAATCATCTGCTCACCGTGCTACGCGGGGGTGGCTGGTTGTTAATCGACGATCGATCGGCAAAGGCTCACCTTGCGAATAACCCACGCGTGACGCAGGTTGCACCGAAGACGCATCGCGTTGAAGCGACTGGATAGATCGAACTCGAAACGTGGGTTTGCTTTGCGATCGGTGTTTTATCTGCGTAGCCAAATTCTCGACCGATTTCACGGTTACCGCTCCCTCACGGTCGCGGCTCTAATGATCGCGTAACTACATGGGGCATACCAATTGAATCAACACGTCCGCTTCCCCTTCTGCACCATCACCGCGAAGATATGCACATGCTCTCCGTCGATCTGCACACCCGCCGCGGCCATTTCGATTTGCAGGCGCGGTTCGACCTGCCAGCCAACGCTGGTGTGCTCGGCATTGTCGGCGCTTCGGGTAGCGGCAAGACCACGTTGCTCGAAACCATCGCCGGTATCGTCAAACCGTTGAGCGGACGCATTCAATTCAACCGTAACACGTGGCTCGATACGACGAACAACACAAACGCCGATCTAAGTAATCGCAATATCGGATATGTCTTTCAAGACGATCTGCTATTCGAACATCTCAGCGTACGAAAGAACTTGCTCTACGGCGCACCCGATGCCGCCGCGTTAAATGAAATCGCAACTGCAGTTGGCGTCGCGCCGTTTATGGATCGAATGCCAACCGAGCTATCCGGAGGTCAGCGACGACGCGTCGCGCTGGGCAGAGCCTTGCTGCGCGAACCCGATTTGGTGTTGCTCGATGAACCCCTCACCGGCCTCGACGCAGCTATCGCCAATAGCGTGCTGCTCTACCTGCGTTCGTTGCTACGCGAAGTCGGCAAGCCGGCGATTTACGTGTCGCATTCGCTCAGCGAGATCAATTTCATGTGCGATCGCGCGCTTGGCTTGGTGAACGGTCATATCGCCTACGACGGCAATCCGCTCGGTGCCGTAACGACGACGGGGTGCGTCGAAGACCGAGCGTTGAGCGAGTTGCGAAACGTGTATGCCGTGCAATCCGCCGAGCACATTGGCCGCGCGGGCGGGTTGGAATTGCAAATCGCGATGAGCAAACTTCAGCCGAATAACGCCCCCGTCGTTATTCACGCGTTGGGCAACGCCGAAGACGCGATGCTCGCGCGTGGTTGCACCATCGCCGCGCGCGATGTCGTATTGGCAACAGAGAGACCCACGAACGTTTCGGCGCGCAACATCTTCCCCGCACGCATTACATCAATCGAAGAAGCCCAACAACTCGCCGTCGTGCGACTGGATATCGGCATACCATTGGCGGCGGAGGTGGGTTACGCGTCGCTGTCGGAGATGAAACTCGCGCCGGGCGTGGACGTGTCCGTGATGTTCAAGGCGTCGGCGGTGGGGTTGGTGAGGTAGGCCTAGACCATTTTTCATTCCAGTTTGGCGTCGTGATAGACTTTCTCGGCCCCGGAGGGGCGCAGGTTGAGAGCCATGGATGAAGCGGCGCTAGCCGCGCAATCCATGGTTCATGTTGAATTGCGCGTTTAACCGCGGTGGCGGTGCAGGTTACCTACGCCCCTTGCCGGGGCTTAATATTCTCGTGCTCGATGACCCCGGATTACGCTCCGACCGCTGTCGCGGTCTGCGCTCCATCCGGGGCTGTCAACCTATCAGCCCTGCCGGGCTTTAAGATTCAATAAACTAAACGCGGTAAGCTTTTTACCGCTACGGTCAGATGAAAAACGCTCTAGTATTTCATTCATATAGATAGAGTCGGTGCCAAAACGTTGCGCACTGGCTGAAACCCTCACCCCAGCCCTGTCCCTGCTAGGGAGAAGGAGTAGACGTCACGCACCCTTCTAAGGTGTATAACGTACTAAGTTGATGAGGTGCAGTAGATTTGAATGGTCATTCGGGGAAGACGTTTTTTCAATGGCCGAATCACGTGAACGTTTCGTCAGGCGATGCGAATCTCAATTAGGTAGCCCGTAAAGCTAGAGTTCATCTGAGGAATAAACGAGTTGCCCGGCAACTTCCGGAGACTACAATTCTGCGATCACCTCGGCTAGAAACAATGAACATCAGCCTCCGGAGTCGATTATGAAACGACGAATAACGATCCTACTGCTGTTGATTGCGAATACGGCATGTTTGAATCTTCGCGCACCGGAGAACATCACCATCGGCGGTCGGGATCGCGACCGAGATCGCAATGAGCGACGCGATCGTGACCGCGATGATGATCGTGATGATCGGGATGATGACGACGATCGGTATGAGCGAGATGATGATGATTATGACGATGACTAGAGTTCAACAGAGACACCAGTCTCGAACCCGTTTACTGCACAACGCAGTTTCGAATCGCACTTTCCGTTGGGCGGTACTTTCGTGTTCCGCGCTTCTGTTTTTATTTACGACCGGCTGCCTTCACACCAAGGCCCATTATCAATCCGCGCACGGCAAAGGTGCACGATACTCAATTTACCGCGCCGAATTTCGCGACGGAATGCTGCACGTTGACGGCAGCGTGAACGGTGGCGGCAACAGTGGCTTATATGGATTTGGTGTGGAGGTATTGAAGGCTGAGGACGAATCGGGAAACCGCTTAGAATTGAAGCGTGCACGTATGTTTCTACAGAAAGGGTTCGTTTTTCAGCTACGGTTTGAAGCACCAGTTGAGAATGCGACGCAATTCAAATATGAGTTAATCTTATTCGGCCATCACGACCAACAGCGGCTAGAAGGTAGTATCGAGATTCGGCACAATCCTCGTGAGGCATTGATCCGAAGATCGCAAAGCGGAGAAACCGTGCCGTCCCGTTGCGAGAAAACAAGAAGATCGCAGCAATCTCCGATTCCGGAGATTGATAGTGAATAACCCTGAGGCCTCATTCCATCTCCGCGCCATCCGTACCGTGCCGCGTACCGGCGTGATCTTCGTAATGGAAGAAGCCGCCAAGCACGGGTACAAAGCCGGCGACGGAGATTGGATCAACCTCGGTCAGGGCGCGCCCGAGACCGGCCCGTTGCCCGATGCGCCGCCGCGTCTCGAAAACATCAGCGTCAACATCGCCAGCGCCGAATACGCGCCGGTCGGCGGCCTGCCGCGGTTGCGCGAGGCCGTCGCCGATTTATACAATCGTCGCTTTCGGCAGGGAAAGGCCTCGCAATACGGCCCCGAAAACGTCGCGATCTCATCGGGTGGCCGCGCCGGGCTCACGCGCATCGCCGCGGCGATCGATCGCGTGCATCTTGGCCACTTTCTACCCGACTACACGGCATACGAAGAATTGCTCGAGTTGTTTCGCGACTTTTTGCCGATGCCGATTCTCAATGAAGAACATCGCCTGCCGTCGGTCGAGCGACTGCGCCAGGAAATCGTCGGGCGCGGCCTCGGCGCGCTGCTAACGTCGAACCCGTGTAACCCGACCGGTGACGTCGTTCACGGTGAAGCGCTGCGCGATTGGGTCGCGCTCGGGCGCGAGCAATGCTGCACGCTGATCTTCGACGAATTTTATTCGCACTATGTTTACGGCGCGGCGCGCGGCGATCGGTTGGCCAACAGCGCCGCCGAGTTTGTAGAAGACGTCAACAACGACCCGGTTCTCGTGTTGGATGGGCTGACGAAGAGCTGGCGCTACCCGGGCTTACGGTTGTCGTGGACGCTCGGCCCGGCTCCCGTGATTGAAGCCATCGCATCGGCGGCGTCGTTCCTAGATGGCGGCGCGCCGCACCCGGTGCAGGAAATGGCCGTTAGTTTGCTGCAACCCGAACATGCTCAGGCCGAAGCGCGTAGCATTCAGGCGACGTTTGAATCGAAACGACGGTTCATGATCGACCGCGTGCGCGAGATTGGATTTGAGTTGGTGACCGAGCCGCTGGGCGCGTTTTATTGTTTCGTGTCGCTGGCGAATTTGCCCGAGCCATTGCGCGACGGCATGGCATTCTTTCAAGCGGCGCTTAAGAAACGCGTGATCACGGTTCCGGGACAGTTCTTTGATGTAAACCCGGGCCAACGGCGCAGCCATATGGCGTCGCGCATGGCGCCTTATCTACGATTGAGCTACGGGCCGAGCATGGCGGAGTTGCAACAAGGCCTCGATCGTCTGGAGGCGATTGTCAAAAGCGCGTGAGTCGACAAGATTTGCAATGGCATCGCGCGAATCGCAACACGGCTTACGCTGTCTTTGATCCCTTCCACCAAAGAAACGCAAACACGCCGACGAGCACGCCTGCCGTTCCGAAGAACATGATCGGCCCACCCAGTTCACGATCACCGGCAAGACGGCTGTCCATCACGCCCGGAAGATAATCGATCTCGATGATCTGATCGGGCGGCGGCTGCCAGCCTTCGTACATCACCATCTTGTCCTTGCGCTCGCCGTCGTCTTCGTCGATCCATTGATAGTGAATCACATACTTATTCACGTACTCTTTATCAAACGCGCTGTCGCCAACTTTGAATCGTTGTTGCTGCGCGCGAATGATGCGCGCATCGGCGGTGCGCCCCCAAATGGCGTACTTGGCCTCATGACAGGTCGCAAACCCACCCATCAACAGCGCTATTATGACGTAGATAATCCACATCACCTGTCGTTCTTCGGCTGACTTTTTCCTCAACATGTTCCTGTGCCCTCCGACCGATATTTTGAGATGCATTTAGGTCGCGATCCTTGATAATTGCTTAAACGCCTTATGATACCAAATCCGCTCTCGAACTACATATTGAGCCGAAACGTGCTATCTGAGAGACCCCATCATGCCCGAAATCATCGCACCACCCTTTACCGCCGAATCGGCAGCGCGCAAGGCGCGGCTTGCCGAAGACGCATGGAACTCGCGCGACCCGCAACGGGTGTCGCAGGCCTACACCGAAGACAGCGTGTGGCGCAATCGCGCCGAGTTTCTGCAAGGTCGCGCTGCGATCGTGGCCTTTCTCGAACGAAAGTGGGCCAAGGAGCTGGACTATCGTTTGGCCAAATCGCTTTGGTGCTTTGAAGGTCGCCGCATCGCCGTGCGGTTTCAATACGAATGGCGCGACGACGCCGGTCAGTGGTATCGCGCGTGCGGCAATGAGAATTGGGAGTTCGACGACAGTGGCCTGATGCGTCGGCGCGAGGCGAGCATAAACGACATGCCGATTTCGGAGGCAGAGCGCCGCTTCCATTGGCCGGCACCGGGCCCGCGACCAGAGGGTGCGACGGGTGTCGAAGACCCGATCGAATCGCCGCGACTGCGGAATGCTTGAGGTTCGATCTCACGTAGCTTGGATGCGCCGGCCCAATTTGGCAGACGCAGTTTATCCCCCATTGCCCGCTAACCGGGCTTATCAAAGGCAAATTCTTGACCGGAATCGGTCGGCGATTTAGTCTTGGGTTTCGAGCGCTCGTAGCTCAATTGGATAGAGCACTGGTCTTCGAAACCAGGGGTTGAAGGTTCGAGTCCTTCCGAGCGCGTTTATTTCCCTTCGTTTTGGCTTAGAATTCTTATTACATTCAAGCCTCGCTCGCATTCACTCTCTTCGGACTCAAATCGACCTGGCCTAAATTCTCCCATTGACGATTTGTGCCGCATTCCGGGCAGACGCCAGACTCGTTTCCTTCCAAGTTGTAGGCACAATTCACACAAAGGCCTTGCTTTGCACGCAAGACCGCTCGCTCCGAACGTAGTACCTCTGGGCGAATGTACCGAACAAAATAAGCGATCCAATACGACAGCAACGTAAGGCCGATGTATGCAATAGGCATAAACATGTTGGCAGCGTGGGACCATGTTTCAAAGTATCGCAACCCTACGATGGGTTTACCTAGAACGTAGTGATTTACCATTGCGATATACCCTGTCCGCGGTGTCGCGAAATCGATTGAAATCAGCAAGAGCAATTGGGCTATTAGCATTAGCCACAAGAGCCATGCCCGTTTCAAGATGCCAGCAACCGCGGCTCCAACAATCCCCGGCAGGCAGTAAAGTAGAATCAACCCTTGCACAATTGCACCCAGAAACGGAAGCATAAATATTGACGCAATAAAACCGATAGCAGCAATATAACCGCCGATCATTCCTAATCGCCGAAATCTTTTGATTTCCGATTCGTTCATACTGCTACCAGAAGTATCGGTATAAAAATACTGTTCAAACTCCCCACGTTAGTCATGGGCTACTGAATCAGCGGAATAATGCCGTCCCATAGAAGCACCTTACTCCCCGCGACCACCAGAGCCACGCGATAGAGCTTCACGAATAGCTCCGGCGAGATCAGTTTGAGCAGCCGCTTGCCTGTAAGCGTGCCCAGAATCACGGCCACGCCCATGGCGATGGCGACGCCGAGAATCGTGCTAAGCGACTGAATCTTGCCGATCCCCGTGCCGAACAGAATGCCGAAGGCGATGAGCTTCTCGAAGTGCGTCACCATCTGGCACATGGCTTTGGTTGCGACCAGCCGCTCTTTGACGAAGTCGCGCCGGGCAAACAACGGTGCGATCAATGGCCCCGTCGCGCCGACGATTAGTGCTGCCGTCCCCGCCACAAAACCGAGCGGCATAAAGCCCGACGAACTGTGCGTTTGCTGTTTCGCCTTGGGCTTAGGCAAAAAGACAGCCGTCAATATATAAACGCCGATCAGGATTTTCAGATACGGTTGGGCCGCATCGTTACCGTCGAGCAGATACCAAATCCACATACCCAACGCGATGCCGGGCACCGTGCCGAGCGAAAACCGTTTGACAGTCGGCCAGTCGACGGCGTCGATGAACGCCAGGGTGCGTGTCGAGTTGCTAACGAGCTGCACCGCACCGTGCAGGGGGATGATGAATACGACCAACTCGGGCGAATGCATCACGCTGAACATGACGGCCAACAGCAAAATCCCGCCGCCCATGCCGATCATGCCGCTGAGCGTGGCCGTCAGGAAGGCAGTGGCGATCAGGATGGCGGAGAGGAGCGCGGTCATTGCGAATGGCTCTGTTTTACGCGAAACGGTGAATCGCGAAATACGCGGCATGGCCAGTGCACAGCCAACAGGGCGAACTGACCGCAACATCCTTTCTTATAGCAGCTTACGACCAACAAAACCCGACCGACCCCAATCCGTAATGCAACTTGACAAATCACTAATGCGCACCTTAAATGCAACAAAAGTAATTGGAGATGCGCATGCCGTCACAACCGTGGACACTAACGCGAGAGCACTTTTTAGATGAAGCGGAAACCCGCCAATTGCTGGCCGGCGTGGAGGCGACCGCCGCGACGGAAACGTCGACATCGATATTCGTTGACCGACTGATTATCGAATGCTTGCTATGGAGCGGGCTCCAAACGTCGGAATTCTGTCGGCTACAAGTGAAAGACGTTTGTCTGGATAACTCCGCGTGCTTCACAGTATCCGGCAAGCGCGAACGCCGCCGCGTCGTGTATCTACCGGACCGATTGAATGCACTGCTGCAAACCTACCTCGATGATGTCCGCCCCGCTCTTGTCGCGGACGCACCTGCGCTGGTCGACGCGTTCATCATCAACGAGCGCGGCAAGGCCTACGAACGCACGGCGCTTTACCGTCGCGTCACGCGCATTCTCAAACAGCACGGCTTTGGCGAACGGGCCAGCGTGCAGTTGTTGCGACACACCTACGGTTATCTCGCTTACAAATGCTCGGGCAGCAATCTGCTGTTCACGCAGCGTCAGTTGGGCCATGCCCACCCGATGGTAACGGCGGTGTATGCCCAATTCGTGGAAGAAGACTACGGCCAAATCGCCAACGATGTCGTCAATCAGCTAACCCAATTCAATGCAAAGCAATACTTGAAAGGTCCATCAACATGAAACCAATAGTTGAAACCGAACTTAGAAGCATCTTCACGGATATGGTGATCGACATTCTCGGCGTGGATCGAGAAGAGATCACACCTGAGGCAAATTTCTTTTCCGACTTAGGTGGCGAATCGATCGACGTGTTGGAGTTATCCTTCATGTGCAAGACCAAGTTTAATCATGAAATTAAATTTCAGGAGATGGCGAGCATCTCCGATGCACCGGCGAGCCATTCAAACGAGCTAAGCGACGAGCAAATCGACGAGATCGCGCGAAACCTGCCCTTCATCGACGCGGCGGAGCTTCGGCAAAACCGCACGCTCGATACGGTGCAACGACTGCTGACGATTGAGAATCTATTTCAATTTCTCCGGCTCAAGCTCTCGGAGGCGGGAATGATCGCGACGGGATCGGCTACTTCGTAAGGCATCGTTATTGTTTTTGCTACGATAGAAACTGATTAAAGGCCATTCTTCACCCAACGGAATCGCGCGGCAAGTTGTTCGGATTCATGTAAAATAGTTTGCATGGAGCAACGACTGTCGCCCGCCAATTCGCGTAACCCGTTCAAGCGGCGCAACATTCTCATCGTCGCGATCGCGTTCGATATGCTGCTCGTGGCGGCCGCGGGGTATTACCTTTACTTCCGCACCGACACGAATCCGGATTTTAGCGTTGCCGCCGATACGCCCGTGCAGGGTGAGTTGATCGATACAAAGGTAACCGCCCCGGTCGATAACGCATTCGACGAAAGCGATGAATACGATGACGGCCTCGACGAACCCGTCGATCCGCTTATTGCGATGATGGATAAGCTGCTTGAAGAAACGGCCGACGTCGAAGGCGTTGATTTCGAATCGGCGCGCAGTGCCGTCATCAACAATCCCGAGCACGCGAAATACAAGCCAATTACGTTTAAAGATATCGCCGACTGGTCACCTTACGAGCAGATGCAAGACGATAACTCGATCGAAGTTCCCGCGAGCGTTCGTAAGTACGACGATCAATGGGTGGCCGTGCCGGGATTCATGCAGCCGGTTCGTCAGAAAAATCGCAAGGTTACGCGGTTTATGCTGATGCGCAATCAGGCGTTGTGTTGTTTCGGCGCGGCGATCGGATTGAACGACTGGATCGACGTCACGGTTCCCGGCGAGCCGGCCGAGTTGACGATGCACTTGCCGATTACCGTGCTTGGCAAAATCGACATCGGCGAGGTAACCGAAGAAGGTGTGACCGTCAGCATCTTTCGCATGCAATGCGATAAAGTGTTACCGCCGGGCGAATTGCCGTAGATCATTGGACGAGCTTCGGCAGGCGTTTCGGCTGGCGGCATGGATCATTTTCAAAAGGGGCTGTGCAATCGCTAGGCTTATGCAAGGTTGGGCCGTAACCACATCGGTTGGCGTCGTCGAAGCGGGCATTCGATACGTATTTTAGGCAAGGATGATCTCATGGCATTGACTATCCGTTGCCGCTGCGGAAAAGCATTGAAGATATCATCCACGCTGGCGGGCAAAACCGTTAACTGTCCATCATGTAACGCGTCCTTCTCCATTTCCGCCGATCAGTTTCAAGCCGCCGAGTCAACTTTCAAAAACCCACCAGCATCGGACGAAACACCATCGTCAACATCCGATTCGTCGAACGATCCCATTCCGCTTGCCGATGATAGTCCCCCGCCGCGTCCCATCATCCAACTTGAAACCAACCCGGAACCCGCAGCGCTCGACGACATGCTGTTGGCCGACGCGCCATCGCAGAGCGACATCCTCGATCTAAAGCCGACGTTGGAATTTGAATCCACGCCCATACCGGCGATGCCCATCACGGACGAACCGACTGTCGACGTTGGCTACGCGCGGGATAAGGCCAAGGCCGAAGGTACGGCAAAGTACAACACCGTCATTTCGCCGCAACGTCCATTTAAAGAAGACGCGCTCTTGGCGTTCACCTACCCCGTAATGAATACTGAGAACGCCGTGCGTTATGGCGTCATGTGTCTATCGCTGGCCGTGCCGTATGTGTTCTTCCAAATGGTGGCCATACCGTGCTTGGGCTTGTTGGTTGGCGCGCTGCTGTTTTGTTGGGTCTTGTCGGTGTTTCTAAATGTGATCAGCGAGACCGGTCGTGGGTCGGACGACTTACCGACGGATAACTTCAGCGGCGGCATGTACGATTCGCTACTTTCGCCTGCGCTTAACTTCATCGGCGCGTTTGCGCTCGTACTCGCTCCGTGGGTCGTGCTGATCATTGCCGGTTACCTCGGGTTGCTACCGAAGTTCTTCCTGCAACTCGCGCCCGTTTGGATGTCGGTCGGCATCTTCCTATTTCCAATGTCACTCATGTTATTCGCCTTTGAAACGCCGAGCGTGCTCCTGCGCCCGCAACTGGTGATCAGCACGATCGCATCCACGTTTCTGCCCTACCTGGCAATTTGGGGCCTACTGCTCATCGTCTCGGCGATCTGGTCGGTCGTATTCGCGAGCGGTCTGATCGTGTCTTACCTGCCGGGACTGTCGGGCTTGACCACGCTGGCCACCTATTTCAACTCACCGATCGGGGCGGTCGTCGCAATGTTCTTCGAGATCTACGTGATGCTCGTCGCCATGCGGCTGGTCGGTCTGTATTACCTGCACTTCAAGAAGCGCTTCGCATTCCAGATGGAATAGTTCGCAACAAACCCAGCGGCACCGCCCGAGCACCAAAAGCCCCCGCGATCAATTCGCCGCCACCTCGGCTATAATCCCCCATCGTCGCCGTCGTCCGTCAATAAGAAACGCCCCGCACCGGAGCCCCCGTTGGATCTGCTCGCCGTTCATCGCGTGCCGCGCATGGCACGCCCCAGTTACCTGCTCGAAGTACGACACCTATTCCTATGGGGCATGTTTGCGGGCATGTTCGAGGGCACCGTCTCTGCGGTCGTCGTTTCCAAAACCTTTTTCGCGGGCCCCTGGCTGATCACGACGGTGATGGCCACGCCGATGGTCGCCAACGTGCTCGGAATGGTTTGGGGCAGCATCATCACGGGGCGACGCAAGATTCCCATCTTTGTTACGCTCGGGTTGATCGCCAGCGCCGTGGTCGCGTCGGTGGCGTTCACGCCGATGACGCCACAGGGCGGCTACATCTTCCTCGCACAAATTTTGGCGGCGCGCGTATTGCTCTCCGGCTGTCTGACAGTGCGATCGTCTCTATGGAAACACAATTACCCGGCTTCCACGCGCGGACAGATCGCGGCGCGATTGCAGTTGGTGCGCTTTTCGATGGGCATCGGCATCGTCGCGTTGGCGAGCAGCTTATTCGACATCAACCCGCGCATTTATGTCATTGCCTATCCGATCGCCGGCGTGATCGGCGCGATGTCGGTCTGGATGTTGCGACCGCTGCGCGTGCGCGGCGAAGCGGCGGAACTCGCAGAGATTCGCGCCGGTCGAAAAGGCAAGCGGCGTACGTTTAACCCGGTGCGCGACGTGATCGATGTGTTCACGCACGATCGCGACTATCGCAAGTACTGCGTTGCGATGATGTTCCTCGGCTTTGCCAACATCATGGTGATGCCGCTGATGGTTATCATCGTGACCAAGCGGCTGGATTTGTCTTACTTCATCAGTGGCGGCCTGCTCGAAATTTTGCCGCGTGTGATCATGATGGCGTCGCTGATTCCGTGGGCGCATATGTTCGATAAATGGGGCGTCGTGCGCTTTCGCGTCATCAACGCCGCCGCTTGGACGGCGTCATCGGCATTCGCCGGCGTGGCCGCGTGGATCATTCTGCAAGACGCGGCAATTCCCGTTTGGTTATTCATGATAGCGATGGCGGCCATCACCATCTCTCGCGTGTTTGAAGGCGCGGGCAAAGGCGGCGGCTCGATCGCGTGGAACATCGGCCATTTGCACTTTGCCGAACCGGCGCGTGCGGAAGTGTATATGGGGGCGCACGTGTTTCTCACGGGCCTGCGCGGATTGACGGCGCCGTTCGTCGGCACTTGGCTGTACACGTATTACGGACCGTTGGCGTTTGGCGTGGCCGTGGTGCTGGCATTGATCGGCTTGTTGGTGTTTCGTTCGCTGGCAGGAGACCAACATCGTGCTCGCGTTTCGGCCGAAGCGGCTGCACAAACAAACCCCGTTGACGACCGTGCGGACGTGCTGCTATCGAAGCGGGGTTATTCGAGTTAGCGCGTTTTATATTTCAGCGTTACAAACCCGCGCGCATTACTCCACCTATTTCCGAATCGTCGTTCCCGTTTCGCCTGCCAATGCCTGCGGCAGATTGAACAAATCCGTAATCACCACACGCGCATCATTGCGCGGGCTTTGTTCGAGGAAACGTACGGCCGCTTGCACTTTGGGCAGCATCGACCCCGGCGGGAATTGTTTGTCTTGTATGTGCTTGCGAACTTCATCCAACCCGACATCCTTCAACGGTCGCTGCGTCGGCTTGCCAAAATCGACAAAGACATGCTCCACGCCCGTCACCAAGGCAAGCACATCCGACTCGCACGCCGCCGCAATGATCGCGCTGGTGAGATCCTTATCGATCACGGCTTCAACACCGTCGAGTCGTCCCGCTTCGCCCTCCACGACCGGAATACCACCGCCACCACCAGCGACGATCAACTCACCCGCCAAGGCCAACTGCCGAATGAGCGGCAGCTCGTTAATCGTGACAGGTTGGGGTGATGCCACGACGCGCCGATAGCCGCGGCCCGAATCCTCCACGATGCGCCAGCCATCTTTCTCTTCGCGTGCCTTGGCGATCTCCTTCGTCATGAAGTCGCCAATCGGCTTTGACGGATCGGCAAATCCGGGATCGTTTGGATTAACCAACACCGTCGTGATGATCGCGGCGCAGGTTCGTTGCATGCCGCGACGACGGAGTTCGTTCTGCCACGTCTGCGCGATCATGTAGCCCATCCAACCTTGGGTGTCGGCAACCGCCAAACCCAAATCGATCGGATAAACCTGACCGCTGGAGAGTTCGACGCGGCGCATTTCGGAACCGACTTGCGGACCGTTACCGTGCGTGACCGTCACCTGCCATCCGCGCTCGACGAGGTCGGCAAGCGGCGCGGCCATGGCGCGGCTGCGCGAGAATTGTTCGGGAATGTCGCCGGCCCCGCCGTGCTCGATGAGCGCGTTGCCGCCGATTGCGATGACCGCTTTCACATTGCGTTCCTTTTGGTTAGCTCGCGCAACATGCGACGCCTTGCCGCATATGTGCCGACACGTATTCATCGGCCCATACGGTCGCGATATTGCAAGAGTCGCACCATCATTTCGAGAATCTGATTCCGAGCGTGAACTGCGCCGAATGGCGAAACGTCCGATGATATCGCGAGCAAACCACCCCGAAAGGCGCGATTTGATTGAAATCGCGCTTCGCCCCACAAAAAAACAACGGCAGTTTCCCGCTGGGCAACTGCCGTTGTCTAAGGTTATCGCTCGGACCTCAGCTGGGCCGCATCAGGTCTAATTCTTAAACGCGCGGTCGATTTCGCGATCGACGGAGAGCAACGACTGTCGCAAGCTTCCGTCTTTGGCGATATAGACCATCACCGTATCCTGACGACCGTTGATGTCTTCGTTGAAGATCAGGTCGATACATTGGGCACCCGTGTCGCCGATCTTGTCGCCAACCACGACTTCCACTTCATTCTTGGAAAAACCGCTGCGGTTCTTTTCCCAAATCGCAACACGGGCCTGACCGCCGCGCGGGTTGGCCGCCGTGAGGAAGAACTGCTTCTCGGCTTCAACGCGTACTTCGCGCGATGCGGGTGACCAATCACTAAAGAGCGTGAGCTGGCTGGCGTCGTTGGGGTTGCGCAGTTCCCCTGCGTTACCCGCGTAATGGTTGATGATTTCGTAGCGGATGCGGTACTTGTAGGTATGCCCCGGCACGGCGTTGAGGTCGTACGCGGCGATGGGCATCATCTTGTCGGGTTCGGCGCTGGAATCAATTTCGTACCCGCGAATCTCCCGCTTCAACTTACGCGCGGCCTTGCCGAGAATATCCTCGGATTCCCGCAGATCGCGACCGTCGGCAAGGCCACTGGTAACCACCGCACGCGCCAGAATCATGGCGGCTTCAGCATCGCGATCGGCAAACGGTCGTTTACCTTCAAATGCTTTTTCCGCGAGACTGGACCAGTCGCGCACTAACTTTTTCAAATCTTCGCGATCTTTCGACGGCGGCGCTTTGAGAAACGGCACGATTTCATAGAAGTCGTCAACGCGATCGCCACTGATGCGTTTGGGCAATTTCGTTCGGGCGATCGCTTCCTGCTTTAGGTCGACCAACTCGCGCAATGCATTGACTTTCGTCAGTGGCGGTCGCTCGAAGTCCTTAAACGGCAGGTACGTATCGCAATCTTGCCAGCCCAGCCACGGTGCAGCGATATCAAAGCGTTGCAGGTGGATCTTTACGACTGCGAGAAACGCGTCTTGCGGATAGCTCGCCACGCGGAAATTGATTTCTTGCTTCTTCAGATTGACCTGCGCCGCAACGGCTACCCAATTCGTTTCGACCTCGGTCGGTTCGATCGGTTCGAAGCCATCGTAATAATTGTCAATCGGCGGCTTCGCGGCGTCCATCTCGAACTTGCTGCGACCTGACATGATCACCGGCACGTCGGGCTGAACCAATTTCGCCAAATCGTGTTTTAGGTCCGCCGATAGTTCGGTGGTAGAAACAAGCATCGGGCCAAACGGCTGCATCCGCGGCACGCTGTTTGGAACGTTCAAGATTTCCGTAATAGGCTTGCGATCTGCGCCGTACCACTTGAGCAATTCGGCCACCGCCGGTCCTCCGGGCGGCTCTTCTTCGAGCTGCGGCGGGCGCGCGTTGAGCACGGCACTCTGTGCGTTTTGAGTGTTTTGTTCGATCTCACCGATCAACTCGCCGGGTGCCTTGCCATTGTTGGATGCAAAGCGACCGCCCAAAAATGCGAAGTAGATCGCACCAATGGCGGCGATTCCACAAAGGCCCACCACCACTTTTTCGATATGTTCGTGAACGAATCCGGCACTTTGCTGGGCCATGATTCACCTTTCAATGGCTACTCAATTGATTTACTGGAGCGAAGTTTCGCTCCTCATTACGGCCGTCGGTCGCGATCGTACAACTGAACGGCATCTTTGGTCGCAAGAATCGGTTTGAGTTCTTCGGGAATCCACTGCTCGTAGACGCTGCGGAAGTAATACGCTTCCAAATCGATCTTCAAGTCGATAATCGGCGCGTCGCCGTACACGTATTCCTCTTGCAGCGGGTTTTGATCGACGCGATCGATCTTGATGCTGATCGGCGTGTAATAACCCGCGGAAACCACCGCATCGAGCACGTCGTAGAGCGCGGCTTCTTCGATGATGAGGTCGAGTCGAAGGTTGACCACGAAGTGACTGGCGTCGTTTTCCTCATTGGTATGGCTCGGCGCGAACTTCGTCACGTTGATACCACCACCGCGACCGAGCTTGTCATCCATTCGTAAGAAGGCCCAGCGCTTCACCGGCATATTGGCGACCCACGCATCGTAGCCGCGGTCTTCGGCTTTTAGCTTCTCGGCACGGGCGTTGTTGAGCCGCGATAGCGCGACGGCGAAATCTTTGGCCGTCCAATACTGTAGTTGGGCATGCCAAATCGTTTCGACATCGGGCTTTTCATCGTCGTCCCCGGCCAACGCCGAATGCGGGCCAAACGTTACGCGGCTGGCGTACATGTAAATGCGGCGGGCGATTTTTTCGGCGGCGACCGAAGCCGCGTTGCGTCGCAACAAGCTGGAGCGATCCGTTCCGCCGTCGTCGCCGGTGCGAATTACTTGCTGCACCGGCTCAGGACGCCAAGCAGGTGTTTCGCCATCCGCACTGGCCGTGCTACCGCCACCCAAGGCATTGCGCATCGCTTCAATTTCATCCGGCATGGGTTCGCCGCGCGCGTTGAGCATCGTCAACAAACCGTCGAGCGATTCGAGATACTTCTTTTTAAAAGTGATGCGAGCAGCATCGCTTTCGGGCTCGGGCAATGACCTTGGAGTCAATAACTCGCGAGGTTGGCCCGTCACCGGGTCGTCCCGTTGCGGACCGACGGCGGCTTTGCGAATCCGGTCGAAGCGATCCTTGCGAATCTCACTGTTTTCGGCGGCTTTCTTAATGGTCTCCGGGTTCGCCGCATTACTTGCGTTGATACCCCGAACCTTATTGTGCAGAGCCTCGACCTGCTTCACACTTTGCTGAATATCGTCAGCACCCATCACCGACCAAACGGCCAAGCCGATCGAACCGGCACTGACCAGGCCGATGATAATGTAGAAAAGGTTATTGCGAATGACGCTCATGGCTATTCCATTTTGTTGCTGATCGTTGCGATGCCGCCAGGGGCTCCAATCAAAACGCCTGCGATCTAATTACCCGACCGATTCGGACGGCCCCCCGATGGCGGCAAGCCTTCCGGAGGAATACCGCCCGATGCGCCAGTCGGCTCGTTACCCGTGGCTTCACCTTTGAACTTTTCGGGAATGAGATTGCCCGGCACGTTGCCCTTCGTGACGATGAATTCGATCACGAAGTTTTTGTCACCTTCAATCGGCTCGCCGGTGAGGTAATCCTTATCACCTTCGCGATACGGTTTGAGTTCTTCTTCCAATTGCTTGCCGGGGTCTTCCGCCGGCGAATCGCCTCGACCATCACCACCGCGACCGGGTAAGCCTCCGCGACCGGGTGCATCACGACCGCCCGGTGCCTGGCGTCCACCGCCCGGACGTCCGCGCCCCGGTCGTCTTCCACCGGGACGTCCTCCACCCGCTCGACCGCGACCAGCCCCGGACCCGCCACTCGCCCCGCCACTCGTCCCGCCGGTCGTCACCACATTACCGAGTCGGTTTTCATCATTGCGGTCGTCGATATCGCCGAGCGCGACCGAATCTTCGTCGATGTAGATGCCCATGTTCGGGCGGCGACCGTACAGCTCGATGTTCTTCACGATGTTTTCTTCGAGCCAGTTTGCCGGGCTGTTCAACGGCGTGATACCGACGATGCGCACGTACCAACCGGCGCGACTGCGGCGTCCTGCCGAGAACTTGCTATGACGCCCCATCTTCTCCGGCGTAACGCTATAGATCACTTGGCACGAGTCGATCCACGCCTCTTTGCGATTTCGGCGCGGCATATTTTCGGCGTATTCCAGATACTCGGCAGCCGAGGCGAACGACTTCGCCTTATCATCGTGCGCCGCATCGAACGCCTGCGTCACAATGCTGACAATCGCCGGCACGTAAACATTTTGGCCCGGATACTTGGCCAGCGACGTTACTTCATTGACGCCTTCGGGCTGTTGATCCGCTTGGCTTTGTAGCTGCTTGAGTTTGTCGGCGGCAATCGTCACTTGCTTGGCTCTGTCAATCGGCTTAGCGATGCTCGATGCGCTACTGATCGCCCTAGCCGCATCTTCCGCAGTGCCATAATTGCGAATCAAGTTCAAATCACCGGCATTACTAATCGTGCCGCGCGCCATGCTGTTGCTAGCCATTAGCGCACCGCCCGCAACAGCCAACATCGCCGCCGCGCCGGTGAACCACGGCTTCTTCTTCTTCCAAAGAATTTGCCGTTTGAACTCGACCGGCAGCAACGTCGAATCGACAACGGCCAGCTCTAGCCCTTGCAACGCCACGCCGTAAGCGACCGACGTGCTCATGATGTTTTCGTCAAACGCCTCTTTCTTTTCGATATCCGTGAGGCGCAGATGCTTGTATTGCTTGAGTTCTTCCACGCCCATGTGCAGGTTTTGCGTGAGAAACTTTTGCAGACCGGGCAGCTTAAACGCGTTGCCCATGCCGATGACTTTGGTCACATTCGAATCACGGTGCGCGGCGGTATAGAAGCCGATCGACCGCTGAATTTCGGAAACCAAATCACCAAAGACCGGCCGCATGGCTTGGAAAATCTGACGTTTGTACTTCGACGAACCGGCGTTGCGTTTGAGTTTTTCCGCCTTCTTAAAGTTGATCTTAAATGCCGAAACGAGCGACTCGGTGAACTTGTTACCACCAATCGGCACCGGTCGCGACCAGATGCGCTCGCCATCGATAATGATCAGGTCGGTCGCGACGGCCCCCATGTCGAGCAACACCGCCGCTTCGCCCTCGGGCATCGGCATTTCAAAGCGGGCCGTGTTGTACGAACCGATCGGGCTGGTCTGCACCAACTCGGGTTCGAGGCCGACTTCGGTGTATAGCATGAGGTAGTTGCGAATCAGCTCTTTACGAATGGCGAAGATACCGACTTCGATTTCGGCGCCTTCGGTATCGCCGAACACCTGATAATCCCAGACGACTTCATCCATATCGAAGGGGATTTGCTGGCTGGCTTCGTACTGCACCATGTCGGGAATCTTCTTCCGCTCGACCGGCGGCATCTTGGTGAACTTGGTCAGCGTTTGTTCACCCGGAACGGCGACGGCCAATCGGCAGCCCGTCAGGTCGTTGCGCTCGGCGAAGATGCGAATCGCATCGGCAACCATGTCAGTCGGGTCTTCGTCGGTCTGCGACAGAATGTCGGGGTGCTCGACGAGATCGAAGCCCTGCAGTTCGAATTCTTCCGGGCCGATGGCTTGCAGCTTGATCGCCTTGAGCGAACACTGACCTACATCGATACCCCAAACAGGTTGTTTAGCAGCCATGTCGATAAACTCCCGAAATCAATCGGATTGATCGTTTGGGCAACGTGCCGACGCACATTGCCGGGCACCCGCAAGGTGCCGGCGGGCAGGCAAATCACGCGAACACATCGCGCATACGTCTTCTCCAATAAGACGTCACGCCAGACCGCGTTCGCCGAGCCCACATCATACCATCAAATCGTGCAAGTCGTTGCGTTGCGTGCCGTTCCGTAAGCGGGGCACGCAGCAGGCAGGTGGAGTGACCGATCCTCAGCCGACTCCATATAAGACGTTAGCTTTTTCTGTCGGTGGAGTCAACGAAAATCGGCGTTTCTCGGACCGGAAGCCGGTTTCGGCGGCGGCACTACGCTACCACCACAGGCAAATTTCGCCCGCAGTTCGCGCAATAAGAAAGCCCGGCGTGCAAGCTGCAGCACCGGGCTTCGGCTGAGATCGATATGTCGGTTTCGCGAGCTTAGTTCATTTCCGTCGAGCCGGGGACGTTCTCACGATTGGTCACGAGGAAGATTTCCACTCGGCGATTGGCTTCGGCACCACCGCGAGACGGGTTCGGCACCTGCGGTCGAAATTCGCCGTACCCCATCACGCCCATGCGCTCGGGCGGGAGGCCGTTGTCTTTCAAGACATCCATCACGGCAATCGAACGGTGGACCGACAAGTGCCAGTTGGTCGGATGCTGGCGACCCGTCACCGGTCCGATGCGGAGATTGTCGGTGTGACCGACGATGATGACTTCAAAATCGTTGGATACTGCCGAACGCACGACTTGTGCGAACGACCGAAGCGATTCGCGGGCCTCGGGTTGCACCTCATCGCTACCGACGGCAAACGTCAGGTCGCTCTTCCAACGCACGGCACCACGATCGGGATCGTATTCGACCGAATCGGGATATTGCGAGGCGAACTCTTTGAGCGCTCGATCCAACTCGGACGGCAGCTTAACCTTCACGACCTCAATCGCGCCCGGCTGCTGCTGGGCCAGCGAGTTGAGTTCGTTTTGCAGGCGGTTGCTGTAGCTATTGAGCCGATCGCGCTCGGATTTAAGCGTGCTGGTAAGCTGCGTTTGCGTGCCGAGTTGGCCGCGCACGGCTTCGCGCTCGGCTTCGAGGGCAAGCACGCGGGCACGCTCGTCAGCCAGATCGCGCTCGAGCGTTTCGGCGCGTTCGACGGCTTTGCGGCGGGCGAACTTTTCGCGCAGGTATTCGTCGCGCGAAACGCAGCCCATCAGGCTGGTGCCGGCGAGCAATATCGTGAATGCCAATACTGATACACGACGGGACGGCATTTCCATCCTCCTTGATGACAATACTGAAAATCGGGGTGGGGCGTGAGCGTCATGCTTTCCCCCGACGTGGAGTATCCCCGCATTATGCTGAAAAAAACGTGCGGCATCAATGCGACGCAGCGTGTGAAATTGAACGCGACGTAACGTACGCCTGTGAGTTTTTGAATGCGTTGCGACAACTGTTTGTGTCCGCTCCGGAACCGTGGCATCGGTTTGTAACCGAGCCCACGCTGTAACAACGGTTTGTAACCGATCCGGCGCTGTGGCACCGGTTTGTAACCGGTGGTTTCCCTCGCTAGGCCACGACCCCGCACCATCACATCCCCATCGCTCCCTCACGGTCGCGGCTCTGATCAGAGCGCTGTGACTCCGGTTTGTAACTGGTGGAATCTCGCTCCTTCCTTCATCCAACATGGCATCACCAAAAATCACCGCTTAACATCGGGCCAGTCGCTATGAATTGACCACCCGGAGTGAACTGCCCCCGTGGAACTGCAAATCCATCAGGAACGCCCCCGCGAGCTGCGCTGGTTTCATGCCAGCAGCATGCTCTTTGGTGACTGGGGCACCAGCCGTCTATACGTGCTGGGGCTGGCTTTGTTCTATAGCGGCAGCGCCTCGCTCTATCACGTGGTGGCGATGTGCCTGCTGATGACGGCCGTCGCATGGGCCTACACCATCGTCTGCCGCTGCTTTCAGGATGGCGGCGGCGTGTATTCGGCCGCTCGGCAGGTCAACCGGCGCGTGGCCGTCATCGGCGCGATGCTGCTCTTCGCAAGCTACGTCATCACTGCCGCGATCTCTGCCGTGGCCGCGTTTCGCTATCTCAACTTCAGCGTCGACCAAGCGCCCATGGCCGCCATCGCTGCGATCCTGCTCATCGGCGGCATCAATTTCGTCGGCCCCAAAAGCGCAGGTCGCTTCGCCACCATCATTGCCGCTGCCACGCTGATCGTGACCGTCATACTGGCCGGGCTGTGCCTTCCCTATCTACAAGATGGCTTGACGCAGGTGCAGCCGCTGTCGCGCCCCTTGACGGAACGCTGGACCAGTTTCGTGCACATCATCCTCGCGCTATCGGGCGTGGAGGCCATTGCCAACATGACGGGCGTGATGGTGCAGCCCGTCGGCAAGACGAGTAAGAAAGCCATCTGGCCCGTGCTCGGTGAAGTTGTGCTGTTTAACGTGCTGTTCGCCATCGCCATGTTGGCGCTGCCGAACCTCGCCTTGAACGAACCGTTGGCGCAGAAAGTCGCCGAGGGTGCGGCGCTGACAGAGGCCGAAGCCGCCTATCGCGACACGATTTTGAACGTAATGGCGCTGGAATACACCACGCCTTGGTTCGCCAAGATCGCATCGTTTGTGTTTGCCATGCTGCTGCTCTCGGCGGTGAACACGGCGATCGCCGGCATGATCTCCGTGCAGTTTGTCATGGCACAAGACAACGAGATGCCGCCGGCATTTCTGCGTTTGAATGCGTTCGGTGTGCCGTGGATCGCGCTGGCCTCGGCCTGCGGTGTGTGTTGTGTTGTGCTGTTGTTCGCTGGCGAGGTCGACAAGCTCGGGCACCTGTACGCCATCGGCGTCGTCGGCGCGATCGCCGTCAACTTGGTGTCGACGTTTTTCAACAAAGAGATCGACGTGCATCGCGTCGAACGCTGGGGCCTCGCCGTACTCGCTGTCTTTTTGATCGTCGTCGAGATCACCATCATCGTGACGCAATGGGCGGCGGATGTGTTCGTGATCGTAGTGCTGGGCGGCGGCTACTTGTTGCGACTGGGCATGGCAAAAGCGCCGGCAGTCAAAAAGCACATCCCCAAGATTTCGGAGAGCGTGGGCAAACTCTTTGAGCCGCCGGAAATTCCGACGACGGAACCGCTGGACTTTGCGAATACCAAACCCTTCGACCCGATACTCGGCAAGATTCTCGTCGCCACGCGCCACAACCCCGACCTGTTACGCTTTGCCGCCGAAGAAGCCAAGGCGCGCAATAGCAACCTGATCGTGCTACTCGTGCGCGACCTCAACCTGACCTATGGCCCGCATAAGACAAAAGTCTATAAACCCGAAGACGACCCGGAAGCCGTACGCGTCTTCGCCCTCGCCGCCGAACTCGCGCGCGAACACAAAGTGCCGTTTATGCCCATCTATTGCGTGGCCGAATCGATCGGCGAAATGATCACCGACTTCGCCGCGACGTACGGCGCGGACTACGTCATCCTCGGCGTCACCAAACGCGGCGCAGTCTTTCGAGCCCTACGCGGCGACGTGATCAACGAAGTCGCAACACACCTGCCGCCGGAGTCGAAGTTGTTGATACATGCGTGAGGGCTTGCATCCGTAGGGTCTCGCTGTGCGGACCATCTGCTGAATGTCGTAACGATGGCTTACTCATCGAAAAAGATAACTGTTACTGACGCCATGCCGCCTCCACTTCCACGCTTTTTAAGTTCGGACCCTGAAGCCAATTCTATTTTTCTTGCTCGCGGAACCACTCGATCAGGCGGCAGCAGACTTCGACGCAAATTGTGCCGAAAAATATAATTGATCCGATTACGTTGATGATCGCCAGAGGCCAATCTTTTGAACCACTCGGGCTTGCGTAGGGAGGTAGCGTGAATGCGAGTACAAATGCGGAGACCGCAAGAACGAATAATGATCTTGGAGGGGAAACGAATGCCATCGGTTCTTGTATGTCGAAACTAAGTCATGATTGCAGCGGTATTCGAAATTAGATAAGTCCGGCTTACTGCGAAGATGAAAGCAAAAAATAAACCAAAAAGAAGTTCGAAGACGAATCCGTAGGGTCTCGCTGTGCGGACCATCTGCTGACCTTGTCACGAATCGTTTTTAATTGTAGCGACGAGTGCACTCTCTAACGTGGATTTAGCGCATGTGTAATTCCGAACAGTGCATTTGCAAACATATTTGAATCTCGTGCTTCATAAACGAATTGGTCCGCACAGCGGGACCCTACAAACCACCCCATCACTCCGCTTGAAATGGTCGCTTCTTACTCGGCTTGTTGCGCGGTCGCGCGCCGTAGCGCGTGCCTTCGCCCGTTAGCCGTTCTTCCGCCGGTAGGCGCATGTCGTCCTCCATTTCGCCACGGGACTTCTCGGCCACGGTCTGCATGGCGCACATACGCAGATGATCGGCGGCCTCGTCGATGTCGTCGGTGATGATAAACAAGTCGAGATCGGTCGCCGAAATATTGCCGTAGCCTTCGAGCAGAGTATTCCGCATGAAATCGACCAACGGCGACCAGAACTTCGAATCGAACAAGACCACCGGATAGGCTGGCGACTTGCCGGTTTGAATGAGTGTCATCGCTTCGAAAAATTCATCGAGCGTGCCGAAGCCGCCGGGGAAACAAACCAGCCCCATGCAATACTTCACGAACATCACCTTGCGGGCGAAAAAGTAATGAAAATCGAGCGTGACGTTTTGAAACTCGTTGCCACTTTGTTCGTGAGGTAGCGCGATGTTGAGGCCGACCGACGTGCCGCCGGCTTCGTAGGCACCTTTGTTACCCGCCTCCATAATGCCCGGCCCGCCGCCGGTGATCACGGCAAATCCGTGGTCGACGAGTTTGGCAGCGAGCTTTTCGGCGTTCTTATAGTGCACCGCGTCGGGCTTGGTGCGCGCCGAACCGAAAATGGAAACGGCCAACCCCACGCGGCTCATCGCCTCAAAGCCGTCGACAAACTCGGCCATAATGCGAAACAAACGCCAGGTTTCTTTAGACGGGTCTGCAAAGGGAAGCTTGTTGGCCATACGGGGCGATCTCCTTCATCGTGATTGCAAAACTCGTAGGCAGGGCAGTGTACGCGAAAATCTTGATGGCGTGGAATCGATACGCGCGCCCGAACCTGAATTAAACGACCGTCGATCAGACGGGCAGACAAATGTCGCGATTAAGATTCTTGCTGCAATCGAATTATTCGCGACAAACCTAAACCCTCACCCCGGCCCTCTCCCTGCGAGGGAGAGGGAGTAGACAGCCCGGTTGATTATCGTGTACTTGCCGTTGATCGACGACGTTTCATTGCGCGGCGTGCAACGGCAACCGAAACGTAAACGTCGTGCCCTGCCCGACCGTCGAATCCACTTCGATGCGACCACCATGCGCGCGGAGGATGCGGCGCGCCATCGCGAGGCCCAAACCGGAGCCTGCCTTGCGCGTGCTGAAGTATGCCTGGAATATTTGTTTGAGGTGCTCGGGATCGATGCCCGGCCCGGTATCCGAGATTGAAACAATGCCATATTGATCGTCATTCGCTATTGTGACATCGATCGTTTTGGCCTGCTCTCCGTCGCTCGCATCGAGCGCCTGCTGTGCATTGATTAATACGTTTAGCAACGATTGTTTCAATAAGCCAACATCAGCCTGACAAACAACGGGCGTCGTCGCTGCGTGCAATCGTAGTTCGATGCCATGCCGCTCCGCTTGAGGTCGAAAGAACGCCACTAAATCTGCGACGATGTCGCACAAGTCCGCATTGTTGAGTTTCAACTCGCGCCGGCGTACGAACTCCAAAAAATCATCGAGAATCGTTTCAAGCCGCTGCGATTCTTTCAGCACTGTCGCCACGCGCGTGCGACTGCGCCGCGCGATCGACTGCGGCAACGCGCCATCCGGATCGGCTTCCACTTCGCCCCAGTCTTCATCGAGCAATTGCAGGTTCATACGCAACGTCGACAACGCATTGCGAATCTCATGCGCCAGACCGCCGGCAATGGCCGAGAGTTCGACCAATTGATCGGCCGAGTCCGTCGAGCGCAGGGCATTGGAAGCGGCGGGCGAGTTGTCATGATCGGATTGCGTCATATCGGTGTTTTCGACGTGTTCGTGATCGTCGATCGCTATTTGCTATTCAATCCGCAATGGGCGTGATGGGTCAAGCGCGAGGCGACATGAGTCTTGAGTCGTGAGTCTTGGGGCTTGGGGCTTGGGGCTTGGGGCTTGGGGCTTGGGGCTTGGGGCGAGCGACAACCGTATCAACGCAGATGTCAACATTACTCGAAAAACTCATCAATCTGGGATAAGCGAAATAAAAAAAGGCCCGACTGGCGGGCCTGTGGATCACGAACCATTAGCTATGTGAAGCCATCGATGTCACAAATCGCACTTCACAAATCACCTTACTGCAGCAGCGACAAGACCGTCTGCGGCGTCTGGTTGGCTAGGGCCAACACACTCGTGCCAGCACTTACCAGAATCTGATTCCGCGTCAGCGCCGCCGTTTCTTGTGCGAAGTCGAGATCGCGAATGCTCGATTCGGACGACGTCAGGTTTTCCAGCGTGATCTGCAACTGATTGATGTTCGTTTCGAGCGTGTTCTTCTCAAACGAACCCAAACGGCCTCGCAAGATCGAAACCTGTTGGATCGACTGCTCGATAATCCGACTGGCCTGACCGAACTCGCCGTTTACCAGCGAGAACTGTTGATCGCTGCTGATTTCTTGCAAGAAGCCGATCGTGTCGTTACCGAGCCGCGTCGCCGCGACCGAATCGACACCGATGTTCACCTGCTGGTTGGTTTCAACGCTCGGCCCCAGTTGGAAGCGTGCACCACCGCCGGTGATCGAAAACGTCGATGTGCCGACTTGGTTAAACGTCTCCTGAATCTTGAACTGCAAGCCCAACGTGGACGTGTTAAGCGCGAGATCCAGCCCATCACCCAAACCGCTTGCACCATTCACCGTGGCGGCAATGTCGCGGCCTTCGGCGCGCTTCACTTGGTTGCCGTTGATATTTTCGGTGAAGCTGAGGAACGGTTCGGTCGTCGTGCCGATTTCCTGTATTTGCACGAACGCATCTGAACCGAATTCCCGCGAATTCAGGATGATCCCACTAGCCGGGTTGGCCGAGTTGACGAAGCTCGCGCTAACCCCGCTCGAGTCGCCCTGTAAGTTAATCGCAGCGCGAATCTGATCGGCCGTCGAGCCCGACAAGAGCGAAATCGAAATCACGCCATCCGGGCCGGCGATTTCCAGCGTTACGTCTTCGCCGATGCTGCTGTTTAAGAACCGCAGTTCCGCGTGTTGCGCCGATTGCAGCACGTTGACTTCGACCGGAATAAACGGCGCCGTACCGAACTGCACGTTCTGTATGCGCAGGTCCGTAAGCTCGTTCGGAACGACGCCGCTGGCAACGTAACCCAACGAGCCGTTTAGCAGCTTGCGACCGCCGAACGTCGTCGTGTTGGCGATGCGCGTGATCGATTCAATGGCCGAGTCAATCTGCAACTGATTCGCGCGGATTTCCTCATCCGATACGGCGCCGGTGTTAGACGCCTCCAGGATCAGCCCTTGAATATCGTTCAACAGCGCCGCCACTTCGTCGAGCGCGCCTTCTGTCGTCGCAATGACGTTGGACGCACGCTGCGAGTTGGAGACCGCCTGCCGCACCGACTCGATTTCCGAGCGCAAGTTCTCGGAGATGATGAGCCCGGCCGGGTCGTCGGCACCGCGATTGATCCGCAACCCCGTCGATAAGCGCTCGAGCGAGGTTTGCAGCGATGATTGCGCCGCCCCTAAGTTGCGCCCGGCCTGTAACGCCGCGACGTTGGTATTGATCCGTGTCATACCGCCATCCTCCACGAATGACCCGCGGCGTATCCATTCGCCGCGCCGGTGATTTTGAGGCTACCCGATGATTCTTCGTTCATAATGACGCACCAACCTTTCCGCCTTGCCTTACGCATTGTTATTGTCCGGCTTGGCGTTGGGCGGAATGTCTTCGGGCTTAATCCTCGCGGCATCCCGGTTCTCCCGCTTGATCGCTTCGTACACCTCTTTACGGTGTACCGATACATCCTTCGGCGCGTTGATGCCCAGTCGCACCTTGTCGCCCCGAATATCCACGACGGTGATCTCTATGTCGTCACCGATCATGATGGTTTCATCTCGCTGTCGCGATAACACCAACATCGCTAAATCCTCCTCGGTTTGACGGCCATCCAACCATCGCCCCCGAGACGTAACATCCTGTTTTCTCTAGCCTGCACCATCCGTGGCCTTCGTTGGTTCATTGCCGCATCGACAAACACCTCAACGTACCGTTGACGTGCACACCTGCCGATGTTCTCTCGCGGCAGCGCTCACACGCGGCGCTCCGCGACGAAACATCCGCTTCGTCGCGGTTCGTCACGCAATTAGGCGGTCTTCGTAATCGCCGACTGACCGCGCTGCGGCAGACGCATCAACGGGTGACGCGTGGAGTAGCGCTTGTCGCTGAGCACGAGTTGCTTGCCGACGCGCGTGGCGACGTTGATCACCAACGGGCCCTGCAAGTTGCCGGTCAGCATTTCGTCGACCTTGTTGACGACGACAAACACCTGCGAGCCGGTCGTATCGGCGAGGCCGATCTGCGACAGGTCCTCGGCCTTGATCGACACGCGATAGTCCGCGACAAACAAGCGCGGATCGCAAACGACAAACGCCAACTCGGGGCGATGCACGGCCTGCATCCAATAGAACGCGCTGTCTTCGCCGGTTTGAATCAGTGCGTAATCGCGATCGTCGGGAAAGCCCAGCAACCCCTTCGGGAAGTTCAAAAAGCGCTGGTCGTCCACTTCGATTCCACCGAACCGTGACGTTTGAATGGTAATCATCATCCTTGCTCCCGGTCGCGCTCCGCGACCACTTACCATGTGCCGAAGGCGAACGCCGCCCCGACTGAACCCAAAACTATTTCCGCACGTTGCCGCCGAATAGATCCATCTATCCGAGGAAATCCAGCAACGACAGATTCAAATTGGCCGACCCAACTTGCAGGCTCGCCTGCAGCGCCGTTTGCGCCTGTTGGAATCGGGTAACTGCCTCTACAAAGTCCACGTCGCGCACTTCCGAGAGCAATATCTCGGTGGCTGCGACCGCATCTTCGGTTTGATTCACTCGGTTGCGCAGATCGCGCGACCGCGCACCGACGGCGCCGAGCACGTTGATGATCTCTTTGCGCAGATCGTCGATGTCGTCGCCCGCTTCGGTGATCTCGCTCGAATCGTTCGCAATCAAAGCATCGCGCAATCGATACAAAGCGCTAAATACACCCGGTTGCGTAAACCCGCCGACCACATCGCCCGTCAGCCCGGTACTGCTGCCAGTCTTCAAGATGCCTAGCTCTTGCGCGGCGGGTTGATTCAGATTGTTGACGGTAATGTTGCCCGGACCGCCGGCGCTCGTGAGTTGAATGCCGCCGCCGTCGGGGCTGAGCGACGCCGTGATATCGGCACCTGCCGTGCCCGCCGCCGCATTGATCTCGTCCAACACATCCTGCAGCGTGATCGCACTCGAAATATCCACCGAGAACGCCACGCCGTTGGGATCGACGATCTCAAAGTCGGGGCCGTCAAACGTGTTGATGCCGCGGCCACCATTCAAACGCGAGAGCGGAACGCCGCCGTCCAGCGTGCGAATGCCCAGCTCTTGCGCGTCGTTGCCGCCGTTCTCACCGATAAGAAGCTGCGAGCCCGCGACCAAATTGCGAATCTGAATGCCGTCGCCGTTGGCGTTGATATCCGCGTGAATCCCAACACCCGACGCGTTGAGTCGATTCAACACATCCTGAATCGTCGTCGCACTATCGAACGTTACGACGGTCGATAGATCGCCGTTGGTAATCGTCACGCCGTCGGTCAACGACAAACCGCTCGGTTGAATATCTGCCAGCGCCGTTTGCAGCGCGATGCGACGGTTGACGTCTGTTCCTGTGAGCGGCACGCCCGGCCCCGCCGACGAACCCAAAATCCCAAGGTCGGTGGCCGTCGGCGAACTGCCCACGTTTTCCACCGTGATCGTGCTGAATGGCCCTGCCGTCAATTGAAATCCATTATTGCTCGCCGGGTCGATTTGCAGCGTGACCGAGCTACCGATCGTTGCCGCCGCGTTATTGAAGATGTCGATCACATCGCCGACGGTTTCCGCACCAGATATGTCCACGTCGAACGTTTGGCCGGGGCTTTCGGTGATGCGGATTTGACCGAGCGTAATGCCACGTTCGGTCGCGCCGCGCAGTTCGCTTACGCGTACGTTGCTGTTGATGGCGACATTAAAGTTCGCCGTGCCGCCGACCGTTTCCAGATCGATGCCGAAGAGCGTTTCCGCAGTCACGTTAAAGGGCAGCGTGAAACCGGGATCGACAATCGTTCGCAGATCGGCGAAGTCGCCGGCCAACGTCACGCGTCCGAAACCAGAGTTCAACACCGGCTCGGTCGTCTGCCGACCGCCGAACAGGAAGCGCGATTGATACTGACGATTGCCGACGTTCAACAACTGATCGATGATGCCGTCGATGATGACGGCTTGCGATTCGCGTTCTTCCGCCGTTTGCAGATTGCCCGCCTGTTCGCTCGCAATACGCGCGGCTTCGTTTAACAGGTCGGTGATCTCGGTGATCGACGAATCGGCCGCCGCCAAGAAGCCGTCTGCAAAGCGCAAGTTGGAGAGAATCTGATCCTGGCTTTCGAGCGATTTGACCGAGCGGGCGATGCGCTCCGATGCGATCGGGTCGTCGGCGATAGACAAGATGCGTCGGCCCGAACTGAGCTGTTGCTCGAGTTCAAACAAACTCACGGAGTTGTTCTGCAACTGCGAAAGCAGCGTGAACGTCCGCAAGCTGGTCGAAACCCGTGACAAATTGCCGGCAGCGCTAATGTTCATTTACCTTGCCAAGCTCCTCGGCGAAAACTCGCGGCCTTACCGCACCAATCCCAACAACGTTTGCAACATCTCATCCACCACGTTCAGGTAACGAGCGGCCCCTTCGAACGCGCGTTGATACGAAATCAGGCTCAACGCTTCTTCGTCGAGATTCACGCCCGACAAACTCTCGCGCTGCACCGTTAATGCTTCGAAGATCACGTCCGACGCTTCCGCAGCGCTCGTCGCCGACGACGAACTCACCGCCAAATTTGCAATCGTCGCCGTGTAATGTTCGTTTAGTGAGGCCCCGCCCAAGCTTGCGACGGCGATATCCTGCACGCCCGCCAACAGCGTCGCGTTGCTACCGTCGCCGGGCAGGTTCGATCGACCCGCCGCCAACAAGTTGAGGTTGCCTGCGATCAGCGGGTTCACATCGGCCGTTAACGAGTCGTAGCCCGTAAACAGCGTGTTCACGCCCAACGCCGCGAGCGTGCCCGACGTGTCATCCGAAAACGTGAACTCAAAGCCCGCGTCTGCCGCAAACTCAACCCGACCGTCGGCCAGAATCGTCGCCGTAAAGTTCGGCACGTTCGCGTTGATATCCGCCACCAACGAATCGAGCGACGTATCGGCACCGATGCCATCCAGATTCACGTTGATCTGCGTGCGAACCGTTTCTCCGCTGGCGGCGTCGCGCACATCGATGAAGAACGAGCCCGTCTCGGGAAAGAAGTTCAACTGCGTATCGGGCGAGTTGAGCGGTATCGTCGTATCCTGCACCGCGTTCAGACCCGTGACCGTCGTAAAGCCTTCGAGCCCTTGGCCCGAAGAGTGAATCTTGTTCACCTCAAAGATGAGCGCTGCCGTCAACTCATCGAGTCGCTGCACTTGCTCGACGTTGTGAATGTCGCGCGCCCGCACCAACCCTTCGATCTGACCGCTACCCGAATCGATCAATCCGTTGTTGATGCGAAGGCGAATCGTCGATTGCACAAAACCATTCGCGTCGGTCTCCACCTCGGTCGTTAGCCCGAAGCTTTCGCCAAACTGAATCAGCGATTCGTTACCGATGTAAACGTTCACCGCACCGTTGGGTTGTTCGCGAGTAACGACTTCGAAGATTTCGGACAACTCGTTTAGCAACTGATCGCGTTGATCGCGCAGCGCCGCGGCTTGGCCGTTTGAGCCTGCTTCCGCGAGCACGATACGTTCGTTCAGGTCGGCGATTTGTGAAGCCAACTGATCGCCCGTTTGCACGGCCGTCGTGATTTCCTGATTGATTTCGTTGCGCGCCGCCAACAAGTCGCTGCGAATATCGCGAATCTTCTGCGTCAGCGTCACGCCAGTGTTCACGACGATGCCGCGCGTGGCGATGTTCTCCGGATTGTTCTGCAAGTCGTTGACCGCACCGAAAAACTCTGACACGAGGCTGCCGAGGTTGGTATCACCCAGCGGATTCAACACGGCTTCGATCCGATTGAGGGCGTCGCGCTCGATGTTTGCCGACGTGCGATCGCCGATCGCCGTGCGCAGGCGCGTCTGCAACGACTCGCTAATCTGACGACGGATGTTGCTCACCTGCACACCACGACCGAGTTGCCCCGCCGTCGTGATGTTGCCGGGCAATGCCGACAGTCGCGTCGTCGACCGCGTGTAGCCGGGCGTGGACACGTTGGCAATATTCTGCCCCGTGACCTGCAGCGCCGCCTGATAGGCCGAAAGCGCCGTGCGCCCCACACTAAATGCTGACGTCAGTCCCATCGTTTATACCACCGCATCCAGCACACCGGCGTTGGCGTTGGTTCGCCGACTGCCCGTGTCGCCATACGTGTCGTTACCGTCGCCCTGTGCAAACGCCGAGAACAAAACCTTGAAATGCTTGAGCATCTCGCGGCAGACCAACTCGACCGTGCGATTGATTTCTGCCACTTTCAACATGTTCATGCGCAGCTCTTCGCCCAGCGCCAGCAAGCGATGTTGCAAGCTGCTCGGCATCGCCCGCACCAACGAACGCAACGTGATGCGCTCCGGCTTATCCGGTCGCGCCATGCCCAGCGCTTCGCAGATATCCGCCACCAGGCGGCGTCGTTTCATATCCAATTCCGACAGTGCGCCGGCGATATCCGATTCTTCGTGGCATATCTGCGCGATCTGATCGGGGTCGCTCGTCCGCATCGCGTCGAGCTTGCGCCGCAGTATGCCTTGCTGTAGTTCGTGCATGGCGATCATGCGGTCGAGCACCGTCGCCAAATCGTCTGCCAGGATGTCCAAACGCTCGCGATTCATGCTGCGCGCGACTCCTTATGTTCGGTTGCTGGTTGCGTCTTGGCGGTCTTGCTCGCTTCATTGCGAAAGTGCCGCCTCATGGCTTCGTAAATTCGATTCGACATCGGATCGTTGGGTGAGCGACCGATGCGTCGAGCGTATTCCTGATACAACTGGCCTTTGAAGATTTCTTCGCCGCGGCCGCCGTGGAAGTACTCGCTCTTAAACTTCGAATCCTGTAACTGGCTCAGCAGCGTGCCGTAGAAAATGTTTCCGACGAAATCGCCAACCTGTTCGCGCAGTTTCGGGTTCGCGACCGACGCCTTCTGCGCAGCCGATGCTTGTCGCGTAAAGGCTGTTTGGCCGCGTGCGGCGTTGGCGTTGTGCAACGCGCTATCGAATTGGCTATTGATCTGCGTCATAACGTCTCTCGTCACCGCACTTAGTCGCGAATGATCAGCTTCCCTCGTATTTGCCCGTTGGCGTGCAGGTTTTCGATGATTTGAATGATGTCTTCCGCCGGCACGTTGAGCAGGTTTAAGCGACTCACCAACGTGCGCAGCTTTGCCCCGCCGCGGCGCGTCGTGTTGATACCCACGGCGCGATCGTTGCGAATCTCAGGCGTATCCAGTGTCGGCTCGGGCGGCGGCGTCACCGTCGTGATCGTGAGCCCCTCGTGCACGATCACCGTCGGCGCGATTTCAACGCCCGCACCGATCGACATCGTCTTGGTGCGTCGATTGATGACGATGCGGCTTTCGCCGCGCGGCATCAGAAGCTCTAACCCTTCCACGCGACCGATGAACGCCACCGGGTCGTTCAATGCTTCCGGTGGAATTTGAACGATCACGTTCTTCGGGCCGATCGCCTGCGACACGCGTCGGATTTGTCCGATCTCGCTTTGATCTTCGTTAATCGTTTGTTCGATCACCGCGGCCAATGCATGCGACGCGTGCACGTCTTCAACCACCAACGTGAACTGCCCCAATTCATTGAGGTAGTTATGCACGATGTCTTCTTCCATCACCGCTCCGCCGAGGATCGTGCCGGTCGTCGGTTCGCGCTTTGGGTCGGTCACGCGAATGCCGCCCTGAGCGAAGGCAAAGATCATGTCGAGCCCCGGCCCTTGTAGCGGCGTCATCACGAGCCGACCGCCGAGCAGACTTTCGGCCTCGCCAACAGCACTCACCTTCACATCGACGCGGTCACCTTCCCGCACACCGTTTTCCGGCAGCGTGACATCGACCCACACCAACGCGATGTTTTCACCGCGATTGAGTTCTTCGGCTGCGACGGGAATATTGAACTTCGCCAACATCGACACCATCGCACGCACGGCAGGTGCATACTGACCGCCGTCGCCGGTGCCGTTCAAACCCACGACCAAGCCGTATCCCGACAGCGTATTGATGCGGCGGCCCTTCAAATGCGTCACATCCGCAATTGTCGTTTGCGCGATTGCCACCGTGCCAACCGTATTTAGGCAAACACCTAAAACAGTCACGAGCGAGAGGAGTCGCATCCGAGTTGTACAACTTGGCGTCTTCATTAAGTTCGTTGCTTCGTTCCTTACCGTTCGCACTTCACACATCAGAAGGGTTTGACCACATCCAACAATTCCTTCAACCAGCCGCGCTTCGTTGCATCCTGCACAGCCCCCGTCGGCGCCGTGCCGATCTTGAGGCCGAAGATCTTGTCGCTCGTTACCGTGTTATCCGGGCCGAGGTCGCGCTGCGCGACTTCACCGGCTAACACCAACGACTGACTGTCGTGATCCGAATCGATCGAGTAAGAGGCGACTACGATCAGATTGCCGTTGGGCTTGATGTCGATCACCTTGCCCTGCATGCGCGTTTCGAGAATGTCCTGACGATCCGAACGACCCTGATTGCGCAGTTCGTTTTGATGTTCGAACGCAACACGCGGGTTGCCCGTTGGAAAGCTCTGCTGTTCCCACTTGCTGTTATGAATGCGGAACCATGCGTTAAGCTGGCTTTCGATATCCCATTCGTTGCGCTGTTCGAGTCGGGCATCCACACGCGAGCGATAGCGATGCCGCACGACAACGCCGATCAGATCGTTCACCTTCAACACGCGCGGTTGCGGCAGATTGGTTGAAATCAACGATGCCTGAGCCAGCATTGCGTTCTGCGTATTCTGCTGACCCGTCTGTGGGTTGGTCGCGCCGTTCTGATTCGGAGCAGGCGGACCCATTTGGTTGTTAACCGTGTTGATCCCAAACCGCATCGCCTGTGGCTGCGTACCTGCGTTCATGCGCAGCGCGCCGCTAGCGGCGGGGCGCGTAGTCAATTGTTGCATGCGCGCCGAGCGTTGCTTGTGCGCGTGAAACAGTGAACTGCTTTGCGCCAACGCCCAACCGCTGGTCAAAAAGATCGTGAGCAACATGATCGGAATGATCCGTTTCATGAATTCGTTCTCCTTACCGCTGCGCCACCAGATCGGGACGACCAAACGTCACCACACCCGGCCCCGTCACCATCGCATCGATGATGTCGCGCTTCCGATGGCTGCCATTCTTCGCCACGGGGATGACATCCCCGAGTGCGCCTTCCTTTTGTGCCTTACCCAAGGCAGTGATTTGCACGCCACCGCCACTAATCAAAATCTTGACCGTCTCGCCGCGCCGAATAAGCGGCTGCTCTTTCAACGCCCGCACCGACAACATGTCGCCTTCGGGAATAAAGCGCGTCGCTTCGTAACCCACGGCCAATTCCATCTCGGATAACCCGATTCCTTCGAGACTATCGAAACGGCGCTTCTCAACGCGCAAGTCGCGCTGACTAACCGTCTGACCGCGATTGATCGGGCGTCGCGCGACCAACACGGGGCGCAACAATTCAACCTGTGCCACGACGGGCAGCGTTTTGACGCGCTGACCGCCCTGATAGATATCCACTTCGAGCCCGACTAAACCGAGGCGAATCGGATCGCGCTCGTGCACCTGAAAAGACGGGCGACCCGCGCCGCTCTCGGCAACTTCCCGAAGCAGATCGATGCGGCGATTAAGCGCGACATCAATTTCGCCATCCAAATCGGGCATGCGCGCCTGAATAAACGCTTGCACCGCCGCCTCTAACGAGTCGGTCGGCGGTTGCACGCGGTGATTGCGTTGCGGTATACCGTTCGCCGATTCGTAGCCGCCGCGAGCGCGATGATGTCCATGGCTGCACGAATGAGAATGCGACTGCCGCGAAACCGGCGTGCGTTTTGACGCTCGATGTGAATGTGTGTTGCCCGTTGCACGATGCGTGTGTTGATGATGTGTTGTGCGCGTCGCGGCTGGTCGCTTCGCGGATCGTGCCGCTACCGCGTTACCAACCTGCTGCACCTTCAGCCGCGTTACTTCGCAACGCAGCGAGCCATAAATGCGAACATCCGCCAGGTTCGCGCCGGCGGCTTCTAAGAGATGAGATATTTCGCGAGCATGTACGACCCGCCCACTGCCCGCGCGAGAGATTTCGGCAAGCACAACGGCCCGCATCTCGCGCGTCAGCTTCGGATCGAAATCGCGCAACACCGCAACATCGCCCACTGTAATGCGCGATTTCAATATCTCGGCCTTGGGCAGAATGCGAATCGCACCCGCCTGCGCGACCGCGGGCATCCAACACCCTGCGAGCAGCGCGATTCCGAAATGTCGAAAACATCCATGTCTTCGTCGCATCATGACGTCTCCGCCGTCTTTCGCTTTCCCCACTGACTACCTAGACGGTTATCTCCTCAACTGGTTAACGACCTGTAGTGATTCATCCGCCGTTTGGATCGCCTGCGAGTTCAACTCAAACGCGCGTTGCGTGCGGATGAGTTCGATCAGCTCGCGTGCCGGATCGACGTTGGATAGTTCCAAATTACCTTGAAGCACAATGCCCGCACCATCTGCACCCGGTGTCGATTCGACCGGCGGTCCCGACGCGTCCGTTTGTTGAAACAAGTTCGCGCCCAATTGCTTAAGCCCACCCTTGTTTACGAATCGCGCGACCTGAATCTGGCCGGCATCTGCCTGCGTGGTTTGACCCGCGGGCGTGTAACTCACCAAGCCTGTTTGGCTGATGGACACATTTGTCGCGTCGGTCGGCACGTTGATCGTCGGTTCGAGCCGAGCGCCGGGGATATTGCCCAACACCACGTTGCCGTCGGAATTCAACGTGAAGTTTCCGGCACGCGTAAAGACGGTTTGTTCCTGTCCGTCGATAAACGCTTGCACTTGAAAGAAGCCATCGCCTTCGATGAGCAGGTCGTAATCACCCTGCGTCTGTTCGACGCTGCCTTGGGTGAAGTCTTGTTGCGTACTCGAAAGCTGCACACCGATACCCACTTGCTTGCCCAGCGGCAAAAACTCATCCAAACCGTTGCGCTGGCCGGGCACTTGCAACTGCCTGTAAAGAATGTCTTCGAAGTTCGGCCGCGAGCGTTTGAACGCGACGGTATCGATGTTTGCCAGGTTGTTGGCAATCACCTCCAGCTTGAGGTCCATCGCCCTCATGCCCGTCGCCGCCGTGTACATCGACTGAATACCCATACGTTCGCTGCCGCCCTACCCTCAAATAGACTCGCGTCTAGTTATCGTTCCATTTCCTTGCCGACCGCTACTAAGCGATACGGCCCACATCGTTCACGAGCCGCCCCAGCGACTCGTCTTGCATCTGAATCATCGATGCGCTCATTTCGTATGCCCGCGCCGCCGTCATCATGTCCACCAACATCGACGTCGGATTACTACCCGACGCTTCGATGGCGTTTTGTCGCACGTTGGCATTGGTCAACACGGCACCGCCGCCGGGTGCCTCGTACAAATTCTCGCCGGCTTTTTCCAACCGTTGCGGATTCTCGAATCGATAAACGCCCAATCGCGCTACATCGATGTTGTTTTGTTGAATGCGACCTTCGTTCGTGATGCTGACCGGCACGCTCGGTTCGAGCACAATCGGGTTGCCCGCCGCATCCAGCACCTGGCCGCCGCTGGCGATGTGTTCCAAACCGCCGTTGGGCCGCATCGTGAATCGACCGTCGCGCGAGTAGCGCGTGCCGTTTGCTGTTTGAATCGCAAAGAACCCTTCGTCGAGCAATGCCGTGTCGAGATCGTTGCCCGTCGGCACGATGCTGCCCTGCGAGAAGTCGGTGAAGACCTCCGTCGGGAACAAGCCGCCCGTCGCGTTTTCGTATCCTGCCAGTCGCGTCGAAGGATTGCCGTCCAGCAGGAATTCGTTGAGCCGCTCGCCAAAGGCGACGCGATCCGGCTTGAAGCCGGGCGTGTCGACTTGCGTCAGGTTGTTGGCAATCACCTCTTGCCGCACCTGTTGGCTCGAAAGCCCATCTGCTGATAGCCACAATCCGTAAATCATTTCGTGCCCGTCGCGTCCTTCGCGTTGTTGGTATCGCTAAAGTCGTTGTCCGTGCTGCGCGCTTCCAAGTGGAACGCGGCCGCCGCCATCACGCATTGACGAATCCGCGCACCGAGTTGATCCACACGCGGCAAGCTCTGCGCTTCGTGGGTGGCTGCGTTCGCAGCAAGTTGCTGATGGTCAGCTTCGTTTCGCACGCTATTCGACTCCTCACATGCAATGGCCGTAGAACCGGCGGCGAATTCCATGTGCACTCGGTGTGCCAAAGCGCATCGAAGCGTCGCGAATTTTTGTATTTGTCGATTTAAGCCGCGATGAATGCGTGACTTATGAAAGATAAGAAAATTTCAAAGCGTGGGTGAGGATGTGAGATTGAACACCGGCGAAAGTAGCCGTCGCGCAAGCGTCGCCGCCGCTATTGCAACAATCGCCGATTAGTCGTCGCCGGAAAGATCGGCCTTGGGCGGTTCTTCTTCCTCGAACCAATCGGGTTTCCGATCGATTCCGTAGCGGCTGACCGGCAGCGCAAAAACGGCACGCCAGACCGCATCATCCGGCCCTGTCGCGCCGATGTAGTACGTTTCGCCGCGTCGCAACGGCCTCGGCCCGCGATCCGGCGGCGTGATTTGCACAAAGCCGCGCGGCAACTCGCCGTATGGAATCACCAAGTCGGCAGCAGGCACACCCGTCGGGTCGCTCGTTTCGATTTCCCAAATCGCTTCGCCCTCGGTCGCGATCGCCAACCCACTCACCAACGTCGGTTGAAAATCGGCGTCCCACCGCGCCGCGCGCAGCGTGAGGATCGGGCGCTCACCTTCTAGCGTGATATCGATTTGATTGGACTGATGACAGCCGACGGCGAGCCCGCCTGCGAGCAACGCCAGAACCGGACTGCACGAGAGAATGCGGAACATATAAAGAGAATAGGCTACGGAATTTCCGCTCGAAGGATCATTGCCTCGTTAAGCGTACGGATCGACCGTCGGCAAATCCGCCTCGGGAGCGTATAACTTCAACCGCGCCATCGGCACGATCATTGCGGCCGTGATCGATTTGATCAGCATGCCGGGAACAAATAGCACCGCGCCGTGCCAAATCGCGTCGCCGATCGACAACGCTTCACTGACACGTGCCAACCAAGCCGTTCCCAACAGCAGAATCAGCATATGGGCACCGACAAACACGGGCAGGCATCGCAAGAATCGACCGCCCCAACCGCGTTCGCAACACAGCCCGGCCATGTAGGCCGCCGGTAGGAAGCCGACCAGATAGCCGCCCGTCGTGCCGAGCAGATATGCCGGTCCGGCACTCCACATGGCGAACACGGGCAAACCGGCCATGCCTTCCAACAAATAGGCAGCCACGGCCAACGTGCCGCGCTTGCTGCCGAGTGTTCCCGCGACCAGCAACACCGCCAGCGTTTGCAACGTCAGCGGCACCGGCACGCTCGGAATGCGAATCTGTGCGGCAATCGCGATCAACAAACTGCCGCCGACGATCAACAATCCATCGCGTAACACATTCACGGATGCGGAACCCACCTGCGGCTTAGCCGTTGCAGTCTTCATAAACATGCCTCACCCAAAAATTCAGAACTCACATTTGCGGCAAGCGGCCACCGAACGGAAGGCCTACCCTCGCAAGAGTTTGGCAACTATATCCCGATTTGATCGGTCGCGAAAGCCAATAAGGCGGCATCCATATTAAAGATGAGGGTGACGTCTACTCTCTCTCCCTCGCAGGGAGAGGGCTGGGGTGAGGGTTTCAGCCAGAGCAATTGCTTCGGACCCCACAGAATTAATGTGGATGAGGAATTAGGGCGCTTCCGCAGTCCGATCTTCCGCAGCCTCAAACGCGTAAATCACGAGTTCGTTTCCGCCGCAGACGACGTTTGGGTCGGCCACGAAGCTGGTTACCCGCGTTAACTCGTCCGATTCCGACGCGTCGGGGTACCATTCCGGAAAGATCGCCACCCACCGGGGCCGATGTTCGCGCAAATATTGCTGCAGCGTTCCGCCCGCTAGGTAATGATCGACAATCTCCGGCTCAACGAGACCGACGGTATCGAGAATCCGGCGCTCACCCAAAAAGCCCAACGCACCGATGTCGTTGGTCGCGATGAGGTCGTCGGGTTCGGAGTTCGTGCGAATCCACTTTGCCGCCGCCAGATGCATGTCGGAAATGTTCTTCACCGAGAGCACCGCAATCGCACCGAGCCCGATGGCGCCGACCAGCGCCCACGCCGTCGCGCGACGCAACTGCTTCGGCAGCGACCACTGTGACCAATTCCACCGACTGCCCGCCGTAAGCGAGCCGGTCAACGGATACGCCCCCACGACAATCACGATGAACAATGGGCTCAGGTGCGCGAAGTAGCGCTGCCCCTGAAACCAAAGCATGCCCAGTGGATCGACAAACGCGCGCAACAGCGGAAAGCCCACGAGCAACAGCAGCACCAGTCGCCGACCCGGCAACGCCCGATCCGTATCGCGCCACAGAGCCTTGGCATTGGCGAGCAAGCCCAGCGACAGCGGCAAACAAACCACGCCGAGACAAACACCGATCAACAACAGGTTCACGATCGGCCACACGACCAGCGCCAACGGAAGAAACTGCCAGTTGCCGTGTTTGATAACGGCGGGTACGCCTTCCAACCAATGCGGCTTCAACGCAAAGTGCGCCACGGCCTTCGCGTCAAACGTCGACGGCACGTTGTGACCGTCGAGCTGCCGATGGAAATAGACATATGTCGCGAATGTGCCGAACCACACGGCGACGGCAAACGCGAGTTCGACCCAGCGACCGTTTCGCCAACGACCGGCGGACCGTAGCAATATCTCCAACCCCAACAGCGGCGCAACGGCTAGGAACTCCGGTCGCATCCACGTGCATAACGCCAAGACGACCGTCGCAAACAATCGCACCGCCAAGCGCGACGATCCGTACCACCAAACGCCGACCATGCACAAGCATGCGTAGACCGGCGCTTCCATTCCGGCAAACGCCTGAATCACGGCGGGGCTTGCGACGACGGCCAACAATCCCCCGCCGAGCGCCGCCATGCGCCGGCTCGTCCATTGCCACAGTATCTGATAAACCACTGCCGCCGTGAGCAGGCTGAACAAACTCGTGAGTGCAAAACTCGCCCAGCGCCAATCGTCGACCAACCGCAAGGCCAGCGATAACAACCACGCGAACCCCGGCGCCGTACAGCCCGAACTCGGCGTACCTACGTTGAAAGACATCTCGCCGGATTCGGCAAGATGTCGTGCGAATTGCAAATGAATAAACGCGTCGTCTAGCGGAAACGTGACTTGCCCAACGACGAAGTACGTGACGGCGTAATAGACGGCGGCCAGCGCTAAAAACACCAGCGCAATTAGGCCCAAGTCGCGAAAGGTTTCCCGCGTTCGATTCGAAGGCGCCGTGGCGGACAGGGCTACATCTCCTTACGACAGCCAACATCGACGCCGCAGTTATGACCAACAAGAAGGAATACGCGATTAATTCTGATTCAACAGCAATCGCGCTAAACTATACTGCTCTTCATCGGCCGTGGTGAATCCGCTTACACCCATCTGCTCGCAGATCACCGGCTCTTTCTCGACCTGATTCAACAGAAAATCCGCCATCTTCACGGCCAGTGTTCGATTCGTTTGCGGTCCGACAGCGACGACCATTTCCGGCACGATCATCGTCTTTGCCAAAATGCGAAAATCATCCTGCGCCGGTCCCGTGATAAAATTGCCGCCTGTCGCGGGCAACTTCAGAAACTCGATTTCGTCCATCACGCCCGCTGAAATCGGAAACACATCGCCGCGTAACACGGGAATTGCCACCTTGGCCGCCGCATCTTTGCCCGCGTATAGCCGACCGTCGTAAGCGAGCGGTGGCGGCAGGATCTCGGTCGCCAACTTACTCGCATCGAGCCCTTCGTTTTTCAACGTCGCCCGCGTGGCATAGTCCGTCAGCAAATCACCGCGATAGCCGTACGCAAAACGCTTACCCGCAAGATCGGGAACGCGCGCGATCGACGAATCCTTACGCGTAATAATGAAAGCCCGCCGCGACGAACGACCGCCGGGATTCACTGCCGTCGCCAACAACTCGAGCTGCGAGGCGTTGTCGATTTCGCAAAATTCCTTCGCAGACAAAAACGCGAACTCGATCTCGCCCAATGCCAATTGCTGGCCTAAAGCCTCACCGTCCGGCTGTGCCCGAAACACGACCGGCCGACCGAACATCGTTTCTAACTTGGGCGCGAGGGCTCGAAACTCCGACGGCGGCCCAAGGAATGCCGCACGCGTCGAACCGATATGCACGGCGTCGGTTGCATTTCCACCGCACCCCACGACACATCCCAACATTGCCAACGCCAGGGCCATCGATGTTCGGGTCATCTCTCGCACCGCTCCTTCGCGCGGAAGCCGCGCCAATATCATCTCATCTCGTCGGCAGCGCGACGCGCGCGATGCCGCTCATCCATCAGCATGATATTTCGACGCGGCAATCTTGCCAGCGGCAAGCGATCGAGAAAGTTGCACCGGCCAAATTAGAGCAATCTCACTCCACACGTAGCGTGTATCCGCAATGTCGGAAGCAGTTGCGGGCGTCGTTTGCGGTGATCTTATCGAGTACGGATTGCATCGTGTTCCAAAGTGCGTCGCGCGTGCGATGAG